>SAMEA3663296__coassemble_42_pt1 | contig 108429 bp, 96 predicted proteins | sample SAMEA3663296__metabat2_low_PE_018 | metagenome-assembled genome bin SAMEA3663296 (sample SAMEA3663296) | pig gut metagenome | biome: pig gut; feature: pig-associated habitat; material: faeces | place: China | collected 2013
AAGGAAAAGGCTGATGTTGTAATGGCAACTGACCCGGATGCAGACCGCTTTGGTACAGCTTTCCCAGATGAAAAGGGAAACTATGTTCTCGTTACAGGAAACCAGATGGGTGCCCTCCTCTGCGACTACATCCTCCTTTCACGCACAGAAAAGAACAAGATGCCGGAAAATCCTGCATGTATCCGCTCCATCGTTACATCACCATTCGTTGATGCAATCTGTAAGAAGTACAAGGTAAAGCTCATTGAAGTTCTCACAGGCTTCAAGTGGATTGCAGCAGCAGAAGCAGAATTCGAAAAGAACAAGACAAACAACTATGTATTCGGTCTTGAAGAAAGCTACGGATACAAGATTGAAAAGTCAGTAATGGACAAGGACGGTGTTTCAGCAGCAGCTCTTTGTGCAGAAATGACACTCTACTGGAGAAGCCAGGGCGTTTCATTGCTCCAGCGTCTCGACGACATGTACAAGAAATACGGTTACTTCGAAGACCGTTCAATCAGCAAGTACTTCCCAGGCGTTAAGGGTCCAGCAATCATGGGCGGAATCATGACAAAGCTCCGCACAGAAGGACTCAAGACTCTCGGTGGAAAGAAGGTTCTCAAGATCCGCGATATCGGCGAACAGGTTGAATTCGATCCTGCAAAGAAGGACAAGAAGAAAAAGCTCAAGTTCCCAAAGAGCAACGTTCTTCAGTTCTTCCTCGAAGGCGGTACAATCGTTTCTGCCCGTCCATCTGGAACAGAACCAAAGATCAAGTTCTACATCAACAGCTGTACACCAGTTAAGTGTGGAAAGGATGCTGAACTTGTAAAGGCAAAGGAAGAAGCAGCTAAACTTTGTGATGCAATCTCTAAGGAAATCACAAAGATTCTTGATTCGGCAAAATAAATTTTACTGAATTAAACAAAAACTAAAAATACGGCGGATTGCATTCAGAAATGCTTTGCAATCCGCTTTTTTTATTATGGGCAGAATTAAAATTCTAACAGACAATAAGAGGACAGTCCGGAATTTTTTTGATAAGGACTACACCTATGTTGCAGTCGATACGGAAACTACTGGACTCCATCCTACTGAAAATTTCCTAATTGAAATAGGAGCCGTAAAATTCAGCCGCTACGGCATCATAGGAGAACCTTTCGACATACTAATAAAACCGCCAGTTGAAATTCCCATGTACATTACGGAGCTTACTGGAATAGATGATTTCATGGTAAGCAAATGTCCTTCTGCGGCAGAAGCAATTCCAAAATTTCTTGAATACTGTGGAGGCAATGACACTATTCTAATTGCCCACAATGCTCCCTTTGACATTCATTTCATCAACATGGAACTTGAAAGGGCTAATATGCCTGCTCTTGAAAACCAGGTAATTGATACCCTTGTAATGTCAAGGACATTTCATCCTGATTTCAAAGGTACGGAAGACGGACCTTACAGGCTGCAGTCTCTTGCAAAAAGATATGGAATAAATGTTCTTCAGGCACACAGGGCAAATGATGATGCAAGAGTCTGCATGGAACTTTTTCAGAAACTTGTAGTGGAAAGGAAAGAAAATACAGACATAAAAAACCTCGCACAACTTGCCCTCAATTCCTGACATTTAATTTTCCTTTTTATGTGTTATAATTTTGCTTATGAAACCATGGAACGGATTTAGAAAAGGAATTAACCTTGGAGGCTGGCTTTCTCAAAGCAGCTTAAAAAAAGAACATCTCGATACATTCATCACAAAAGAAGACATAAAGCAGATTGCTGAATGGGGTCTTGATCATGTAAGGCTTCCTATTGATTATACCTTACTTCAGGACGAAAAAGGCGCAGCAGTAGAAACAGGATTTGAATACATCGACCGCTGTCTGCAATGGTGTGACGAATACAATGTAAACCTCATCATTGAAATTCATAAAATCTACGGCTATTACTTTCTTGACGGCGAAACCGACGAAGGATTTTTTCACAATGAAAAAGTAATCATGAGGTTCATCAATGTATGGATTTCCATTGCAAAAAGATACGGTTCAAGACCAGACAGAGTCTGCTTTGAACTTCTCAATGCCGTAATGGAAGCAACGGATCAGGATTCATGGATGAACATTTCCAGAAGTGCCATTTCCATAATCCGAGTATTTGCACCTACAACAAAAATCCTTGTATGCAGTTCAAGCCATTCAAGCGTTAATGCAATAACAACCCTTTCTGATTTCCATGATCCTAATGTAGGTTTCAGTTTCCACTGCTATGAACCTTTGCTTTTCTGCCAGCAGCAGGCATACTGGCGTAACGATATGCCTCAGGATGAAAAGATGAGTTTTCCGGTATCAAGGGAAGAATACTATGAACGACTTGAAAAATATCCTTCAATAAGGTTCACGGCAAAGAATACGTGTCCTGATCTTCTAGGACCTGATTACTTCAAAAACCTTTTCCAGAGAGCAGTCAACTATGTTGAAAAACTCAACACAATAATCTACTGCGTTGAATATGGAGTCATCGACCGTGCAGACAATGCATCCACCATGCAGTGGTTCAAGCAGATTCACGAAGCCTTTGAATTCCATGGAATAGGAAGAGCCCTGTGGACCTACAAGGAACTGGATTACGGCCTAAAAGACCAGAGATTTGAAGGCATTAGAGAAATGATTTTGCAGTATCTATAACTTACAGATTCTGCAGCATGGCATAAACGCAGTCACCGGCCCGTTCGACTTTCCTGACAATGTCTATATATTGAAGTTCTTCCCTTACATCAGCACCTGCTTCAAGGCGCTTGCGGCTGGCCCGTTTCAATTCCTTTTTAGTTTCATCAATTTTTTCTTCAATAAGTTCGCCGGCATTTTTTTCGTCAACGTTGAATCCAACAGTAAAATAAAGACAGACCTGTTCAAAGAAAACACGGACACTCTCTACATAATCATTGATTTCTTTAGACCGTATGAAGTTGAAATCATAGTCTGAATTTGAAACATATTTTTTAACTGTGTGCATTAGGGAGCAGGTTTCATCACTTAAATTTTCAAGCGTATCAGTTATATGAAGCAGAGTAGAAAAATGCTTTCTGTCATTCCTGTTTGCATTTGGAAGTCTTGAACATTTTTGAAGGAATTCTGTAATTGCTCCATTCATCTCATCTATATAGTTTTCAAGATACTTGACGCGTTCATTTTCATTTTCTGCATTAGCAGGATTTATAAAACTGTTGCAGACAGAATCAAACATTTCCATTACCTTTGCACTCATCTTTGTAATTTCTTTCTGTATTTGAAATGAATAAAGATCAGCACTGATTCTTGAATGCGGAAGGATTGCAGGAAGATGATAATGTTCATCCTTTGCCTCAGCAGATTCTGAAATAATTTTTCTTGCAATGGAAGCAATTTGATTCACAAAAGGAATGAAAATCAATGTAGCACAGATATTGAAAACCGTATGAAGCATGGCAATGTGGGTTGTAATGTTCTCGGCAGGTTCACAGGGAACTATAAAATCTATAAGCTTAAGAAATGGATTGAAAACCACAAGGGCAAGTAATGTTCCGGAAACATTAAAGGCAACATGAACGAAAGCTGTTCGCCGTGCATTTACGGAAGCTCCGAAACTAGACATGACCGCATCTACGGTAGACCCAATGTTGCTGCCCAAAACAATGGCGGCACTAAGATTCCAGGACAAAGTACCGTTGGCAGCCATAGTCAAAACAATGGCAGTCATTGCAGAACTTGAATGTATCAAAGCCGTTATGAAGGCTCCTATGAGAACACCAAGAAGAATTCCTCTGATGCCCCAGTCGTTTATAATGGAAAAAATCCGGCTTGCCGCAGGCCCAAGGGAAAGGCTTTCTTTCAAAAGTCCAAGCCCCATAAAAAGCATGGCAAAGCCCATAAAACATTCTGCAAAATTGTGAATCTTAAAGCGCTTGAAATATTTAAGGATGTAGCCAAGACCAAAAAGAGGAACTGCCATGGCTGAAATTGAAAAACTGAATCCAAAAAGCGAGACAATCCATGCAGTAACTGTAGTTCCGATGTTTGCCCCAAAAATAACTCCAATCGCCTGTTCCAATGAAAGGATTTCCGCATTGACGAAGGAAACAACCATAACCGTAGTTGCGCCGGATGACTGAATTATAGCAGTAACCCCGATTCCCGTCAAAACGGCATAGAACCGGTTTCCTGTAATTTTTCCAAGGAGTTTTTGAAGGCCGCTTCCTGCACCTTTCTGGATGCCGTTGCTAAGCATGTTCATTCCAAAGAGAAGAAGGCAGAGAGAACCTACAAACCCCACAACCTGTGAAATTAAATTCATAATCATAGGTAAACTATGATGTAATAATTCAAATTTGAAAATAAAATCTTTGTTAAGTTTATGTAAAATTTCCTTACATTATAACTGAATGAGTATTTACATCAATAAATTCACTATACAAATTAAAAGATAAAATTATTACAGATACTTTTTAGTCTCCTTTCCGTCTACCCCTGCAAAAAGTTCTACAAGATTTTTAGCAGGACTGGAATTTATTTTCTGCAGCAAAACTTCTTCAATCTGGAAGAAACCTACATCAGAACTCATGTTTACCTCAATGCGGATCGGTTTTTCCTGACCTGCAAGGATTTTTACCTTTTCTATGGAATTAGCGGAATACTTATGAATGTCTCCCACGGACGGAGTTTTATTCAGCTCCATAGGAATTCGTGCCCTTCCCTTTGTCATATCGCAGCCGTCGGCAATCTGAATGATTCCAGCTTCAAGAGAATGAATTTTTCTTGTCCCCATATGACCTATGATTCCTTCAAGGGCCATAGAGCGTATCATTATCTTTCTCTTCAAGTCCTTCTTTTCTGGAAGAACTGATTCAAGTATTCTATTTATGATTTCATAGGCAATTATGCCGGAATACAATTCGTGATCCTGCCTTCCTATAGTCATACCAAAATCGTGCATGAAACCTGCAAGAGTAATTGCAGCAACACTATCCAAAAAAGTTCCGGCCTGTTCTTTTTCCAAAGATGTCTGAATGCCGGCCTTATGTAATATTTTTGCCATTTTAAGAGCATTGCGGCATACAGTTCTCATGTGAACCGGACCGTGATCATTATACCCAAGCCTTACGATTGAAACATTATTTGCATAATCCTGAATGTATTGAATTTCTTCATCATCAATCAGAAGCTCCATTACCTTCAAAGGAAGATCTTCCTTTTCTTCAGACAGTTCAATGATTTCCTTAACCAGGGTAATGAGTTTTTCATTTACACTAATTTCTTTAGGTGATTTCATGATTCTATTATACATTGGAAAAAAACTTTTTGTGTAAAAATTATGTAAAATAAAAAAGGAAGCACGCACAAGGAGGTATGCAGTGCTTCCGATAAAGATGATTTTAGTCTTTTACAATCTTTGTAAGATTTGCCATTTTCTTGTAGATTTCAGTATTGTCATAGAAACCTTTGAATTCTTCCTGACCTGCACCAAGGGCAAATACTGGAACTGGAAGACCTGTATGGCTGTTGGATGTCCAACCCAAACCTGACTTAGCATTCAGAATATGTGTGATTGTAATTGTTAATGGCTCATAAGTTCCGTATAGATCATATTCCATCTGGTTACGGCTCTTGTCATTTTTAATTGTCTTTTCATAGGCAGTCTTAATGCGGCCAAGTTCATAATCAGTAAGAACGAGTCCACCATTTTTATCATTTCCTTCGCTGCCTGGCATTTTAAGACCGAAAAGATTTTCAACATCCTTCATTACCGATGCAAAATCAGTTTTGTTCTTCTTGTAGTCAGATACATAATCTGAATCATACTTTGCGTAAGAGATTTTTTGACCGTCCAAAGTACGGAAGAAGAGATTGTAATCAGTTCCTGCATAACCAATCGTAAGGCCACCAGTTTCATGATCTGCAGTTACAATGATCAATGTTTCCTTAGGATGCTTGTTATAGAATTCAATTGCTTCTTCAACGGCTTCACTTAAAGCCAGGGTGTCTGCAATTGAAGAACGTGCATCATTTGCGTGGCAAGCCCAGTCAACCTTACCGCCCTCAACCATCATGAAGAAACCATTCTTGTTTTCAAGCACTTCAATTCCCTTGCGTACATAATCGCGCAAAGCCCATTCTCCTGACTTTCTGTCATTGTCATAGCTCATGGAAGCTGAATCAGCAAGAGTTTCTGCAACAACAAGAGCCTTATCACCCTTCTTGAGCTGTCCTGCAGACTTCTGGTCAAAACAAACCATATAGCCTGCACTCTTTGCAAGTTCATAGATGGAAGTCTTGTCCTTGTTCTTATCCTGTGGATCCATCAAAGCTCCACCTGCAAAATAGTCAAAGTTTGAGGCAACCAGTTCAAGACCGATTGGATAGTTTGACTTGCGGCTTGCCTGATGGGCATAAGTTGCAGCAGGTGTAGCATGATTAAGATTGACAGTGGAAATTACACCAACCTTATACTTTTTCTGATCTCGAAGCTGTTCTGCTATTGTGCGGTACTTAATCTTCTTTGTGATGTCCACATTGATTGAAGATGAATGTGTTTTGTATCCTGTGAAAATAGATGTTGCAGTTGAAGCTGAATCAGGTGCAAATGATGTTGCATCATATGTACTTGCAGATCCTGCTACAGGAAACTGGTAGAAACTCAAAGCTTTCATTTCAGGTGAATCAGATGCATTTTCAGATTTCTTTACTTTATCAACGATTCCGGCAGCATCCTTACCTGCATAGTATGCAGCACTCTGAATCTGTGGATAACTCATACCATCACCAACAAAAACAAAGACATATTTTGGGGTTCCCTTTCCAGTTACCGGAGCTGTGATTTTAGTTTCTGCATTGATTGCAGAAAGGCCAAGAACAGCCGCAAATACAGCAGTAATAAGTTTTTTCATTTTCATACCTCGTGATTATTTCTTTATGTCTGCAAAAGTACACTTCCAGCTGAGTGGAATTGCAATCTTATAAAGGCCATCTTTATCAAGATTCAATCTTACACCTGTTGTAACTGTCCCCATCTTATCTGCAAGGGTATATACAATGTTTGGATACAACTCAGTCTTTCTTGAATCATCATCCCCAATCATCATTGCAACCTTTGCCTTCACACCAGCTGTAAGGTTGTCCTTTGCTTTATACGAAACACATCCCTTTGCAAGGAAAGGAATCAATTTCTTTCCGTCATTCTCATATTTCTTTGTTTCACCGTCTTCAAGGTATTCGTTGGAAATGGCAGACATTACATCAGCAGCAAGGAAAATTCCTGATTCCTGGAACTTATAGCCGGCGGAAAGACTGATTGTATTCTTTGCAGATTTTGCAATGAAATCTGTATCAGTGTTGTTATAAATGTAACCTGCATTAAGGATAAGGTTTTCTACATTGTTAAGGCCTACAAAAACTCCCGCAGAAAGATTATTTCCAGCCATATTCTGTAATGAAGCACCAACAGACATTACATTCTTGATACCAAAGTTCATGCCTGCATCAAGACCAAAAGTATCCTTGTCGTTGTATGAATCATCTGTTCCCTTGATGCCTCCTGCAACATTGAAATATTTTTCATTATCATTTCCAAAGGACCCCTTCACTATTCCACCAAACCCATTCTGAAGGATACGGGCATATTTTGGATAATCATCACTTGCAGCAAGATAGCCTGCATCTACTGATGCCTTTGTAAAGAAATCATTTCCGGCAATAACCTGAAATCCATCAACAATCTTGAATCTTCCATATCCACGGAAACGCACTGTACTTTCTTTTCCGTTGATTTTTGTAGTTCCTATTTCCATACGAAGACGGGAATCAAAGTCCTTTCCACTGACATCAAGCTGAAGTCTGTCACTGGCACGAGTTGTATTTCCGTATTTGTCTTTATAACTTCCATCTTCATTTTTCTGTCTGTCATAAGTAAAGAGATCAGAACTACCAGTATTGTCCGAATCACCACCAAAAGTATTTGTTACTTTAATTGCCTGTGCATTCAATGCACCACAAACCAGAACACCTGCCAACATAGCAGAAACTATCTTTTTCATATTTAATCCTTGCCATCAGAAAGTTTATTTTTACATTTCCATGAAATGTCGTCTTTCCAATGACAGGAAGAACTTAATGATTCTTTATTAAAACTTAACTAAGGATGCGTTAAGCCTTTGTAAAATTGAATTGTCCTGTCAGTAAAATTCCTGAAATAAAAGCAGTGAGAGGTGCAGTAACTGCAAGCCCAAAACTACCAGCAATAGTGTTTATTATTTCTGCTGAAACTATATTATTGTTTAAAATATTATATATGGGAGTTCCCTGTGCCATAAAAGTCATCAGCATGGCAATACAGGTACCAGAGTAAGCAAGAAGCAAAGTTGTTGTCATTGTACCCATTGCAGCCCGGGCAACTGCGAGACCAGACTTTATGGCTTTTCTTTTTGTAATATCCGGGCAGTTCCGAACGATTTCTGCAACAGATGAGGTAATGTCTACGCTTAAATCCATTACAGAACCACTTGCACCGATACAGATAGATGCCATGAAAATCTGAGTAAGATTAAGATCCTGAAAACCAGAGTATAAAAGAGCTTCCGAATTTGCCATGACAGCCCCATGAATGTGAAACGCTTTTGTACAGATGACAGAAAGAACCATTGCAAAAAAAATTCCACTCATTGAACCGCAGAAGGAAGACAAAAGCTTTTTATTAAATCCATATACCAGAAAAAGTATAGTAAAAGTCATTATTGCTGTTGCTATGATTCCAACTAAAATCGGGTTATATCCATTTAAGAAAAGAGGAACAACAATTTTCCACATAACAAGGATGGTAATGATGAATGATAAAACTGATCTGATTCCTATACCGCGTGCAAAAACAAAAAGGAAAACAGCAAAAGCCAGGGCGAGAAACAGTTCTCCATCCAATCGATAGTAATCAATAAGATTGACGGAAATGATTTCAGAATCATCACAATGAACTACAGCCTGAGCATAATCTCCCTTATGGAAAACCTTATCCAAAGAAAGACTTCCTCCCAGCATGTTCCACCCTTCCGAATATTGATTCTTGAATCTTCCATTAAGGAACCTGACCTTACACACCTGCTGTCCTGTACGTATAAGTCCAGTATCTATGATGCTAGAATCATCTACCTCCAATATTTCAACCTTGCATTTTACTGCATCCTTGAACTGCAGTGCATTTTCAAAACCTGTAGGAAACATTAGAAGAACACCAATTACAATCATCGATATGCCAAGAAACAATAAATTTCTGCTCTGAAGAATTTTTTGAAGACTCATGAAAATTTCCTTAAAATTTTTTTTGAATTATATAAAGCACAAAGACAGCTTTTTCTTAAAGAAAAGTAAAAAATATGTAAAAAAATCATGCACCGGTCATTTTTTATACTTCAAAATTCAAGTGCAACAATTGCTGTTCTTCAGAATATGGCAAGTCAGCTGGAGTTCGTCTTGCATCTGAACTCCTTGATTTTCTGCCTGAAAGAGAAATCCGTGTAGAAGTATATTACCTCAATCCTGTTATTGAATAGATTACCCACTCTGCAATGTTTGTTGCATGATCACCGATTCTTTCAAAATATTTTGCAATCAAAAGGAAATCTGCTATTTCTTCCCCATTTTCAATCTTAATCTGAATCTGTCTTACAAACTCTCTCTTTAGCTTAAAATACAATTCATCAACAATATCATCATTTGCTATGACATCTTTTGCCTTGGAAACATCACGATCAATGTAAGCACTTATGCTGTTGTAAAGCATTTTCTGGATTTCACTGCACATCTGCTCCAGTTTTGCATTGGCATATTTACCCATACTGTTTGCAATAGCTTTTCCATTTCCCATCTGCTTGATAAGATCGGCAATATCACCGGCATGATCACCTATTCTTTCCATATCAGTTACCATTTTTAATGCCGCTGTAACCATTCGTAAATCGGAAGCCATAGGCTGCTGCTGCAGAAGAAGCCTTACACAAAGCTGTTCTATTTCTTTTTCCATTTCATCTATGGCATCATCATTTTTTATGATTTCATCACAGGAAGCAAGGTCCCACTCCATTAAGGCAAGAACAGAACCTTCAATTGCAATCTCAATCATTTTCCCCATACTGATGATTGAAGCATTAAGTTTTTTCAATTCCTCTTCATATCTTTCACGCATTTGAACCTCCCGATATCAGCCGAATCTTCCTGTAATATAATCTTCCGTCTTTTTCATTTTTGGTTTACTGAAAATCTGTTCAGTATCTCCTGCCTCTATGATTTCACCAAGAAGGAAAAAAACAGTTTTGTCACTTATTCGTACTGCCTGCTGCATATTATGTGTAACGATTATGATTGTGTACTTTTCCTTAAGCTGCATTACACAGTCTTCAATTTTGGATGTAGAAATCGGATCAAGGGCAGAAGTCGGTTCATCCATCAAAAGAACATCTGGCTGAACTGCAAGAGCACGGGCAATGCAAAGGCGCTGCTGTTGGCCACCACTAAGTTCCAGTGCGGATTTCTTAAGATTATCCTTAAACTCATCCCAGATGGCAGCGTTTCGCAAAGATGTTTCAACAATTTCATCAAGTTCTGCCTTGCGTTTTATTCCATGGGTACGAGGACCGTAAGCAATATTATCGTAGATACTCATGGGAAATGGATTCGGTTTCTGAAAAACCATACCGACATTTTTTCGCAGATGATTGACATCAGTTGTCTTATCAAGGATATTGCATGATCTCTTATTTTTCTGATAGAGCGTGATTTCACCGTCAATCCTACAGCCATCAACCATATCGTTCATACGGTTGATGGATTTCAGCAGAGTTGACTTACCGCATCCTGATGGCCCTATAAATGCAGTAATCTGGTTTTCAGGAATTTCAAGACTAATGTTTTTCAATGCATGAAAATCAGAATAATATAGATCCAGATTTTTGATTTCTATCTTGTTCATATTTACCAGCCTTCATAATTTTTTTTCAGTCAGTTTATGTTTTTATTTTTTTTGCAATTACTGCCGCAAATGAATTGATTGCAACAACCATAACGAGAAGAACAACAGCAGTTGCAAAAGCCTGATTCGTATGTAGCCCTTCGGAACTTAAAACATACATGTGAATTGCAAGAGTTCGTCCTGACCCCAAAAGATTCTGCGGTATCTGAGCGACGGTTCCAGATGTATAAATCAATGCAGCTGTCTCTCCTACAACACGGCCGACAGCAAGAATGATTCCGCTTAAAATTCCAGGGATGGCAGCAGGCAAAATTATTTTATTAACCGTCCTTAATTTTCCCGCTCCCAAACCGAAACTTCCTTCCCTGTATGAATCAGGAATGGAAAGCAAAGCTTCTTCCGTCGTCCTCATTACAGTAGGAAGAATCATGATTGCAACAGTAGCCGCACCCGACAGAATGGAATATCCCCATCCTAAAAAAACGACAAACAGAAGCATTCCAAACAAACCGTAAATAATCGAAGGAATTCCTGTTAAAGTTTCCGTCGTCATCCTTACAATTTTTACAAACCTGTTTCCTTTACCTGCATACTCAACAAGGTAAATTGCACTTCCTATTCCCAAAGGGCATGCAATCATCAGGGCAAGCAAAGTCATTATCAAAGTATTTACCAATGCAGGAACTACAGAACAATTGTCAGATGTATATTGAATGCTGAAAAGTGAAGAAGAAAGAAAAGGCACTCCTTTTACAAGAATATAACCAAGCATGAAAAGCAGAACTGCAGTTGTAATTCCAGCACATAAACAGACTGCAATTTTTATCAGCGATGATTTTAGTTTTGCGGAAGTTACGCCCGCAAGCGGTCGTCGGGCTTTCCGCACTTCCGCTGTCGCTCCATTGCCTCCGGCAACTAAAGGTGCTCCAATCCCTAACTCATTCAAAATCATTTTCTACTTCCTTTCTTTACAAGATTAAAACTCAAGTTAATCAATAGTATAAAAACAAACAGGACAACACCTGTAGCAATCAAGGCTTCACGGTGCAGATCCGTTGCATATCCCATTTCTATGACTATATTTGCCGTCAAAGTTCTTACACCTTTCAGAATGGAATCTGGAATACGCGCCTGATTTCCTGCAACCATAATGACTGCCATGGTCTCTCCAATTGCGCGTCCTATTCCAAGGATTATCCCGGCCATTATTCCGGATTTTGCCGCAGGAAGAACTGTCATGAAAACGCTTCGCTCATGAGTTGCACCCAAAGCCCGGCTGCCTTCATAATAGTTTTGCGGTACTGCATTAAGGGAAGTTTCAGAAACAGAGATAATCGTCGGCAGAATCATCATTCCAAGAAGAATGCTTGCCGTAAGTATTGATGAACCGTTCCCGCCAAAAACATTCCGCACAAAGGGAACAATCACCATGAGGCCAAAAAAGCCATAAACAACACTTGGAATTCCTGCCAGAAGATCTACGGCAGGTTTTATAATTTTATGCAGCCATTCAGGACAGAATCTGGAAAGAAACACAGCCGTCATCAATCCTACAGGAACTCCAACTATAATTGCTCCCGCTGTAATATAAAGACTTCCAACAATCATCGGGAAAATACCGTAGAGTTCCGAACCTGGTTTCCATTTTAATCCGAACAGAAAATCTGTAAGGCCGATTTTGTGCATGGCTGGAATTCCATTTGCAAAAAGAAACATACAGATCAAAAGAACAGCAAGAATACTGAATCCTGCTGCCAGCAGAAAAATAATTTCAAACAACCTTTCTTTTATTTTCATGTGACAATTCTAAAAAGATAATGTTAAGTCTACGGGTGGAATTTGTTAAATTAAAGTTAAAAAGAAAAGGGGATGACCAATAAGTTCAAAAAGTGTCATTTAATTGCAATACAAGAGATTGCCGTGTCGAGCACGGCAATGACTCATACTTATTGGACAGCCCCTACCTACACTCTGCGTTCTTCAATCAGGTTTATTTTACATTATTCCACTTTGTAATCTTACCAGTGAAAATCTGTTCTACCTGAGCCTTTGTAAGACCATCAGCGGGATTTTCCCTGTTTACAACTACAGCAATTCCATCTACTGCAATTGTGATTTCCTTTACGCCCTTTGACTTTTCTGAATCCTTAAGACCGCGGCTTGCCATACCGATGTCACAAGTTCCGTTGATTGCATTTGTAACACCAGTTGTGCTGTCAGAAGTCTGAAGTTCAATTTTGGCATTTGGATTAACCGACTTGTAGCTTTCGATTAGCTTTTCCATTACAGGAGATACAGAAGATGAACCTGCAACAACAACCTTTCCTGTTGCTTTTGAAGAAGCATAACTCTTTATGTTCTGAATCTTAATGTACTTATTTGCAGCAATGATCTTCTGGCCTTCTTCACTTACAATGTAGTTTACAAAATCCTGTGCAACAGCAGAGATATTTTCCTTTACGGCAATATTAAACGGACGGCTGATTTTATATGAACCCTTATTGATGTTTGCAACTGTTGCATCTGCACCATCAATCTTTACTGCCTTAACTGAATCATTCAAAGAACCGAGGGAAACATAACCGATTGCGTATCTATCACCGGCAACGCTTGTAAGCATTACTGCTGTAGAATTTGTAATGGCAGCTTCATCTGTTGTATAGTCAACTTTCTTGCCGGCTGCATTCTTCTTTTCAATTCCAAAAAGTTCAATGAATGCACCGCGTGTTCCACTGCCTTCTTCGCGGCTAAGAACCGAGATTGCCTTTTTACCGTTGAATTTAGGTGCTGCAAAACACAAAAATGCCGATGATACGAGAACAGCACCTGCAATTGTTTTCTTAAGATTGATTTTCATAATTACTCCTCTGAGATTTTTCACCTCATAATCAAGATATGAAAAATCTAAAGGATTACTGTTAAGTTATCTGGAATTTTCTGTAAAGAATTTGTAAACAAAGATTTTACAGGACAATATTTTACACCGGGAATACAACAGTAAATGTACTGCCCTTTCCGACTTCACTGGTTACAAGGATACTAGCCTGGTGATATTTTGCAGCGTGCTTTACAATACTAAGTCCAAGTCCTGTTCCGCCATTCTGCTTTGAACGGCTCTTGTCAATTCTATAAAAGCGCTCAAAAATTCTTTCTTTTTCTGATGAAGGGATTCCAATTCCAGTATCCTTTACAGTAAGTATCACGCTTTTGCTGTCAATCAAATTCTGAAGGGTAACATCAACCTTTCCACCCTCAATATTGTACTTTATGGCATTGTCCATAAGGTTATAGACCATTTCATAAATTACAGGCTGAACTCCATTGATAAGTCCACTGTCTCCACTCAGGTTTACTGTCACATTCTTTGCCTTTGCCGCTGCAGAAAGAATATTCATGGATTCACGGCAAATTTCACGAAGACTAAGAGGTTCTTTTTCAAGGCTTATGGACTTTTCATCCAGTTTTGAAAGTTTGATGATGTCATTCACAAGGGTGATCATTCGCTGAGCTTCATCATAAATAGAGCATGCAAAATCTTTTGTAACTTTGGGGTCTGTCCCCTCTGACTTCAATATTTCTGCAAAACCGCTGATACTTGTAAGCGGTGTCTTTAGTTCATGGCTGACATTAGCCGTAAACTGCTGCCTAAGTTCTTCCCTCTGTGACTTTTCAAAGTTTTCTTCTGCAATCCTCTTCGTAAATGGCTTTAATTCTTCATAGACCTGACTTGTTTCCGGATTTTCCAGATCAATTAAATTCAAAGGCTCTACGATTTTTTTACTTATCCATGAAGCCGATATGCCTGACGCTATCACGGCAAGAACAAGCATCACCATAAGAATCTGGCTCATTCCTAAAATCAAAACCCATACAGAATGCTGATTGCAGCTGATTCTCAACACATCACCGTTGGAAAGAAGCCTTGCAAAATACAAGGTCTTCTCTGTCATGGTAGAAGAAAATCTTGCTATCTGAACCGAACCTTTTGTCTTTGCTTCAAGGAATTCTTTTCTGCTGCCATGATTTTCCAACGATGCAGCATCCACCGTATTGTCAAAGTACACTTTGCCTGTGGAATCAATAAGAGTTATGCGGTTTTCAGTTTTTAAGGAACCAAGACGAACAAGATTATTTTCCAGAACATAGTTTTCAAGGAAATTGCTTTCCGTTTCAAGTTCAGAAAAAATCTGCTTTTCAAAATAACCGTACATGTTGGAGATGAACAGAAAAGCACAGATAAAATAAATGAATGCCCCAACAGAAAAAGTATTCGTGAAAATTCTAAAAGTAAGAGATTTATTTTTCATACGAATTTATATCCTACGCCGCGAATTGTTTCGATGGTCTTTTCATATTTACCAAGCTTTGCCCTCAAAGTCCTGATATGAACATCAACAGTTCTGCTTTCAATGTCAGACGACAGGTCCCATACAGATTCAAGAAGGAGTTCCCTTGTAAGCACATTACCTCTGTTTTTCATCAGGAGAAGAAGAAGATCAAATTCCTTTACCGTAAGAAATATCTGCTGGCTATCTGCAAATACCGTGTGCTGGTTTTCATCCAGTTTAATTCCGCCTGCTTCAAGAATTTCTTTTTTCAAATCTGATTTCTCATATCTTCTGAGCACAGCCTTTATTCTTGAGACAAGGGCCATCATGCCGAATGGTTTTGTTACATAGTCGTCAGCACCAGCATCAAGACCAGTAACAACATCGTATTCAGAATCCTTTGCCGTAAGCATTATTACAGGGACAGCAGAAGTTTCATGATTAAACCGAAGTTTTTTTAGAATTGATATTCCGTCTTCCTCTGGAAGCATGATATCCAGAAGGATAAGGTGTGGTTTATTTTTCTCAAGTTCCTTCCAGAAATCAGAAGGAAGTGAAAAATCCTGAACATCAAAACCCTGACTCGTAAGAGAATATTTTATAAGTTTTCTAATATTGTCATCATCTTCCAGTATGTATACCATACCTCTATATATAGATGAATTGATGAAAAAATCAATGATTGAATTGTAAAGATTGTGTAAATTGTAAGGCCTTATGCCCCGAATGCGACAAAGACTTTTCAGCAACGGAGACTTTTTCGTAAATGCGAAGCATTTTTGACACGGACGCGGCAAAGAAAAAGTCTAACGAAGGATCCATGAGGAATTCATCCCCTTGGTGCTTTTGCAGGATCTATAGGCGAAGATTTCTGGAACACCATGAGGCACATCTGGTTTGTTCCCTTAATGCTGTCAGTTCCTGCAGTTCCGATTACATCACCGAAAACAAGGTAATCTCCTTTCTGTACCTTTATTGAACCAAGACCGCTGTAAACATAGATGTGGCCAGTCTTTGTCTGAACAAAAACTACCTGCCCGTACCCACGGTAATTTCCAACATACATTACGGTTCCCGCACGGATTGCAGTTACATTCTCATTCTTTGCACAGCCAAGCTGAACACCGCTGATTTTTCCAGTCATGTATGTAATTGTAGGATTCTTAACAGGCCAGGAAAGGCTTGGATCTCCCTTCTTTGCCGAATATTTTCTTGGATCATCAGGAAGTGAAGGAAGTTTTGCATTTGAAGTATCTACTATTGTTACAGGAATTTTAAGCTTCTGGCCGGCTTTAAGTTGAGATTTTGAATCAAGACCGTTGAGCTTTTTAAGTTCATCAACAGTAATTGCATTTACCTTTGCAATGCGATAGAAAGTATCGCCCTTCTGCACAGTATATGTGTCAAACTTTCTTGTATCTGAAGCAGACTTTGTTTCAGACTTTGAATCTGTCTTAACGGTTTCAGCTGCTGAAGTTCCACCCTTGCGAGGTATCCTGATTTTCTTCCCTACCTTAAGAACATCGTTTTTTGTAAATCCGTTTGCTTCAAGAAGTTCATCAACAGAAATAAGGTTGTTTTTTGCAATGCGGTAGAAAGTGTCGTCCTTTTGCACTACATACGTATCGTATGAAACAGAAGTCTTTTCACCTGAAGATTTATTACCCATTTTATCAATTCCAGGAATCTTAAGGGACTGGCCGATTTTCAGGGTATCCTTGTCTGTAAGGCCGTTGGCAGAGTAAATCTCGCTTACCTTTACTCCGTACTTTCTTGCAATGGAATAATAGGTATCGCCGCTTTCTACTTTGTAGGTAATATCTGCAAAAGCAAAGGCAGACATGGAAACAAAAAGGGCTGATGCGGAAACAAAAAATTTAGACACTTTCATATTCTGATTTTCGGCACAAAACCCCTATGACTGAAGAATTCTTTTCAAATTCACTTTATTAAGAAGCGCATATTCACTATAATGCTTTGGCAAGTATCTATTATCATTTTTTCTATATTAGGAGTAAATCATGGCATATTACTACGAAGAGCCTTCTCACACATTTGCTGAGTATCTTTTGATTCCTGGTTACACATCTGAAGAATGTATTCCAGACAATGTTTCCCTCAAGACTCCAGTTGTCCGCTACAACAAGAAAGCAGGTGAAAAACCAGCTCTTACAATGAACATTCCTATGGTTTCTGCAGTAATGCAGTCGGTTTCAGATGATAAGCTTGCCATCGCACTTGCAAAGGAAGGTGGAATCAGCTTCATCTTCGGTTCACAGACAATAGAAAACCAGGCGGCAATGGTTGCCCGCGTTAAGGCATACAAGGCTGGATTCGTAACTTCAGATTCAAACATCCGCCCAGACCAGACAATTCAGGAAGTAGTTGACCTCATTCAGACTACAGGTCACAGCACAATCGCAGTTACAGGCGACGGTACTGCCCACGGAAAACTTGAAGGCATCATTACAGAACGCGACTACAGGATCAACCATGTTTCTCCAGATGCAAAGGTAGCAGAATACATGACTCCATTTGCAAAACTCGTTACAGGAAAGGACGGAATCTCACTTTCTGAAGCAAACGACCTTATCTGGACACACAAGGTAAACCAGCTCCCAATCATCGATGCAAACGGAAACCTTGTTTCAATGGTATTCCGCAAGGACTTTGACAACCATCAGGTTTATCCAAACGAAAACCTTGATTCACAGCACAGATATATCGTAGGTGCAGGCATCAACACACGCGACTACATGGATCGTGTTCCTGCTCTCCTCAATGCAGGTGTAGATGTTCTTTGTCTCGACTCTTCAGAAGGTTACTCTTGCTGGCAGGGAAAGGCCCTCAAGGACATCCACGCTAAATGGCCAAACGCAAAGGTTGGTGCCGGTAATGTTGTTGACCGCGAAGGATTCATGTACCTTGCAGAACAGGGTGCTGACTTCATCAAGATTGGTATCGGCGGCGGTTCAATCTGTATTACTCGCGAAACAAAGGGTATTGGACGCGGACAGGCTACAGCAACAATCGAAGTTGCAAAGGCTCGCGACGAATACTACGCAAAGACAGGCATTTACATTCCTATCTGTTCAGACGGTGGCGTAGTTCATGACTACCACATCACTCTTGCCCTTGCCATGGGTGCAGACTTTGTAATGCAGGGCCGCTACTTTGCACGCTTTGATGAATCACCAACAGCAAAGCTCAATATCAATGGAAACTATGTAAAGGAATATTGGGGCGAAGGTTCAAACCGTGCACGCAACTGGCAGCGCTATGACCTTGGCGGAAAGAAGACTCTTTCTTTCGAAGAAGGCGTTGACTCTTATGTTCCATATGCAGGACACTTGCACGACGGTGTTGCCCTCACAACAAGCAAGATTATCCACACAATGTGTAACTGCGGTGCCCTTTCAATTCCTGAACTTCAGGAAAAGGCAAAGATTACCCTCGTAAGCCAGACAACAATCAGTGAAGGTTCGGCTCACGATGTAACAGTAAGAAACACATCAATCCATAGCTAATCAATTTGTAAATTTTTTGACTGCATCTGGCGCTGAATGCATCTCATGCAGTCAGGAGGATTTTATATGAACGTTGTAATCATCGGTGCCCAGTGGGGAGATGAAGGAAAAGGTAAGATCGTTGACTACCTTGCAGAAGATGCCAAGTATGTTGTTCGCTATTCAGGCGGACCAAACGCTGGACATACAATTGTTGTAGACGGAAAGCAGTTTGCCCTCCACCAGGTTCCAAGCGGAATCCTTTACAAGGACAAGACAGTATTCCTCGGCAGCGGAATGGTTATTGACCCGGAAGCACTTTTTGATGAACTTAAGATGCTTAAGGACAACGGAATTGACTGGGAAGGACGCGTATTCATTTCTGACCGCGCACAGCTCATTCTTCCAAAGTACAGAACAATGGATAAGGAACGCGATGCACAGCGCAAGCGCCCAATCGGTACAACAGGCCGTGGTATGGGTATTGCATACGCAGAAAAGGCACACCGCGATGGTGTTCGTCTTGCTGACCTTGACTGGGCGGAAAAGATGGCAGAATTCGACGGTGAAGACCTTGAATACATCAACAGGTACAAGGACCAGCTTCTTTCAATGAGAGTTGACCTTGTTGCAAAGATGCACGAATTCAAGAAGGATAACATCCTCTTTGAAGGTGCTCAGGGTGCCATGCTCGACATCGACTCTGGTACATACCCTTACGTTTCTTCTGGAACATCTTGTGCAGCAGGTGCTTGTACAGGGTCAGGCATCGGTCCTCATGAAATCGACCAGATTCTCGGCGTTTTCAAGGCATACCAGACACGCGTTGGTAACGGTCCAATGCCAACAGAATTCAACGAAGCAGATGAATCAGAAAGCGAACTTTGCCGCTATGTACGCGACACAGGACGCGAATACGGTGTAACAACTGGTCGTGCACGCCGCTGCGGTTACCTTGACCTTGTTGCCCTCCGCTATGCATGTCGTTTCAACAGCATGGATGGCCTCGTTCTTACACACCTTGACATCTACGATACAATGGATCAGATCGAAGCTTGTGTTGCATACGAAATCGACGGAAAGATCGTAACAGACTTCCCATCAAATGTTGACATGCTCAACAAGGCAAAACCAGTTCTTGAAAAGTTCGACGGATGGAAGACATCCCTCAAGGAAATCAAGAAGTACAGCAAGCTTCCAAAGAACGCACGCAAGTACATTGAATTCATCGAAGCTTTCACAGAAACTCCAGTTTCAATTGTAAGTGTCGGCTACGAAAGAAACGAAACTTTCATCCGCAAGAATCCTTGGAAATAAAAAATTTGTTTATGTTTCCATTGCCTTTATAAAAGGGGATGACCAATAAGTATGAGTCATTGCCGTGCTCGACACGGCAATCTCTTGCATTGCAATTAAATGGATTTTCGGGTCAAGACCGAAATGACACTTTTTGAACTTATTGGACAGCCCCTTTTTTATTTTTCTTCAGAACTTCAGCCAGCCTGTTTCAAATTTTCAATTTCCAGGTTACGGATATATTCTTCAAGTCTGCGGTAATTTGCACACTTGATGGACTCCCTTGTATACATGATAAGGGAAACAAGGAAAGCAGCAAAATTAACGGCGGCGATTGAATAAAAAACATAATACAACATACAGATACCTCACTATCATTTAATGTTTATAAGGTATCATTTACCCCCTATCACTTGATGATTGTGGGTAAAAAAAAGTAAAATATTTACATGATAGTTTACACAAGAAAAATCAATTACCACGAAACAGACAAAATGGGCATCACCCATCACTCTAACTACATCAAGTTTATGGAAGAAGCCAGAGTTCAGTATCTGGAAGAAATCGGAATGCCCTTTGATGAAGTTGAACGAAAGGGAATCGGTTCACCAGTAGTAGGCCTTGATATCGAATACAAAACACCAACCGAATTCGCAGACATTCTTGAAATTGAAGTAAAGGTTCTGGGCTACAACGGCCTAAAACTTGAAATAGGATATGTAATGAAAAACAAAAAGACGGGTGCACTATGCGTAACTGCAAAATCACGCCACTGCTTCCTTAAGGACGGGAAACTCTACAACTTCAAGCGAGCTTCAGATCCATACGATGAACTCATGCAGAAGGCTCTTGAAGAAGACACAGGGGAAACAAAATAAACTCCGGAAAATCATCCGGAGTCATTCTGCATCATGCAGGATAATTCAGATGTGCATCGTCAATGTTGTAGAGCGTGTTTTCAAGGTAGTGCCTTGCAACATACTTAGCCATGGGAAGATTCTGGTCAAGATAGTTGCCGCATTCTTCCGGCTTTGCACCAGGAATGTCTCCTTCAAAATCACGGACAAATTCAAACATCTTTGTCATGAATGGAACCATTTCCTTGCTGGAAAGTTTTCCTTCAACAAGAAGGTAGCAACCGGTTCTGCATCCCATTGGACCAAAGTAAACGATTCTTTCTGCCCATTCCCTGTCATTGCGTGCAAAGGTTGCACAAAGGTGTTCGATAGTATGAAGTTCAGCAGTATTGAGAACAGGTTCATCATTTGGCGATGTTATGCGAATATCAAAGGTTGTAATGAATGCATCACCAAACTTGTCGATGCGGGAAACATAAAGGCCTGGTTCAAGCTTGATGTGGTCGATTGTAAAACTTGCAATTTTATCCATTTAGAAAATCTCCTTTACCATGGACTTGAATTTATTTCCACGGTCAAATTCATTTGTAAACATTCCGAAAGAAGTAGCACCTGGACTGAATACAACAGGGAGGCTGTTGCCCTTCACAGGCCTTCCATAAACTTTTGAAGAAGTTTCAGAAATAAGATTTGTCTTAATCATTCCAAGAAGAATCGAAAGGGAATCAAAAGGTCCGTAGTAATTGACATTGCGTTCCTTCAAAAGAGGTATGAGTTTATCTGTTCCAGTTCCTGCAAGGAGATAGATTTCAAAAGGCTTGTAATGGGAACCATCTTCCATATTAAGGCATTTAGCGAGAGGCAGGAAATCAAGTCCCTTGTCAGTTCCACCTGTAATAAGGATTACCTTCTGTTCAAAGGACTGGCTTGCAGCGGCTGCCGCTTCCGGTACAGTTGCACAGCTGTCGTTAAAGAAAGATACCTTCCTGCCATCAACAGGACTTTCCCATTCGTGAAATTTTTCAAGGCGATGAGTAATTCCCTTCCATTCACCAAGAATGTTCACGGCCTGCTCTGCAGCAACACCCATAAGGTAAAGGGCAAGACCTGCATTGAGAACATTACTCTTCATGTGATTTCCGGGAACCTGAAGTCTGCCCATAATCTGCTCTACCTGAAGACATTTGTTGCGGGCATGAGCACTCATCAAATCTGCAGGAAGCCTTGCATAGCCTGCTGTAAATTCGCGGCTTTCATTCTTCTGGAAAACTCCGGCAACATCTGCAGGAAGTTCATTCTTGCTGTAGCGGAGCACACGACCTTTTGTTTCGCTTGCAAAAAGATCTCCCCAGCAGCGGCAACCATTTTTTGGATTTGCACAGTCCCTAAGATAGTCATCATCATCAAAATCAAGGATTGTAAAATCCTTTTCATCCTGATCTGCATAGATAAGTTTCTTGTCATCTACATAACTGTCCATATCACCGTACCAGTTCTGATGGTCAGGAACAATTTTAGTAATGATTGCAATCTTTGGCTTGAGGGCTTTTCTTCCGCGAAGGTCTGCCAGCTGCCAGCTTGAAAGCTCAAGAACTACTGGTGTTGTACCGTCAGTCTTTGAAAGGAAAGTAAGCGGGCTTACAGTAATGTTTCCGCCAAGAAAGCACTTGAAACCAGCCTGATTCAAGGCATAGGAAAGGGCACTTACTGTACTTGACTTTCCCTTGCTTCCAGTCACTGCAATAATCGGTGCTTTTGTAAAATGAAGGAAGATACTGATGTCTGTTTCAATGGCCTTTGCTGCGGCAAGGTATTTGTTTCCCTGAATCTTTACGCCAGGATTCTTGATTACACAGTCTGCGTTTTCAAAGTCTTCAATCTTGTGTTCGCCAAGAACGTAACGGAGGCGAGACAAATCCAAAGAAGGATCTGTACCAATGGAATTGATCGTAGGAGCCAACTGCTCTGCAGTTTTCATGTCAGTTACGGTAACACAGGCACCGTGCTGAAGGAAAAACCTTACGCAGGCTTCTCCACCACCGTTGAGACCAAGTCCCATGACGGTAACTTTTTTTCCGCGGATATCTTCAAGTGTGTTAAAGGCACAGCCTTCAGGGTAAACATGTGGTGTCATATCAAACTCTTGTAGTGCAAAGCTGATTCTTTGCGTTGTATTCTGCTACTGCTTCGTCAAAAAGATAATCAATCAAATCTGAATATTTAAGCCCTGCACTTTCGCACATTTTCGGGAACATGCTGATGCTTGTAAATCCAGGAATTGTATTGATTTCATTAAGGTAGATTGAACCGTCGTCGCGATCAATGAAAAAGTCTACGCGAGAAAGACCGCTGGCACTTACGGCAGCATAAGCTTTTTTTGCAGTTTCGCGAATGTATTCAAGCTTGTCATTGTCAAGCAGGGCAGGAATCTTAAGTTCTGCTCCATCAGGATCATTGTACTTTGCATCGTAGTCGTAGAATTCATGCTTTGGAGTAATTTCTCCAGGACCATAAGCCTTGAGGATTGAGCACGGAACATTTGCATCGGCAGTTATGCTGTTTCCCGTTACCGAACATTCAACTTCACGGGCATTGATTGCCTTTTCAATGAGGACCTTGTTGTCCCAACTGAAGGCTTCCATGAGCGCAAATGAAAGTTCCTTTGGATTAGAAGCCTTTGATGCACCGTCGCTTGAACCTGCTGAACAAGGCTTTACGAAGAGAGGGAACTTAAGGGTATCAATTGCCTTTGCCACAAGTTTGTCATATTCAGCAGAATTATTGATGTCTGCCTTAGTAAGGCACATGTATGGAACAACCGGAAGGCCTGCCTTTTCCCAGATGATTTTTGTTGTAACCTTGTCCATTGTAACGGCAGATGACATGACTCCACATCCAACATAAGGAACGCCAACCATTTCAAAAAGCCCCTGAAGGGTTCCGTCTTCACTGTAGGTTCCGTGCATTACAAAGAACACCACATCGGCAGCGATTGTTTTTCCGCCGCAGGTAAAGGCTGAAGCTGTTCCACCGCCAGGAATCACATTAACGCGCTTTGATTCATCAGCATGAACGGAAAGCTTTGCTTCTGGATTTGCCTTGAGTTCTGCAATTACGGATGTATCTTCAAGATACCACTTGCCGTCCTTGCTTACAGAAATCAAAGTGATTTCATGATTGTCGGAAATATTTCTAAGAACCGATGCGCAGGAAATAAGTGAAATCTCGTGTTCACCGGAGCGTCCGCCATACATCAATGTTACTTTCATTTTAATTCTCCCAATGCTTTTTTTGCCTCGCTGATTTCATCGTAAGGCATTATATGGTCTTTAAATATGATTGAATTTTCGTGGCTTTTTCCAAGAAGAAGAACTATGTCGTTATTCCCTGCAAGGGCAAAGGCTTTTCTGATGGCAGTTGGTCTATCCGGAATAAGGAACAAATCCTTGCCTTCAACTTTTCCACCTTCAATGGAACCTGCGGCAATATCCCTTAGGAGCGCCATTTCATCTTCGCCTCTAGGATCTTCGTTTGCAAGAATAACACAGTCGCAGTATTCGGCGGCAATTTTTCCCTGCAAAGGTCTCTTTTTAGTATCACGCTCACCGCCCGAACCAAAGACGCTGATTATTTTTCCCTTGCATCGGTTCTTTACAGGAGGGAATATGGTTTCAAAACTTGATGGAGTATGAGCATAGTCAACGATTACTTCAAATGGCTGACCTTCATCAACAACAGTCATTCTTCCCTTTACGCTTTCAAGCTTCTGGCAGGCTGCCGCAAGTTCTTCTATTGATTTTCCTGTAGTTTCGTTTACAGAAATAATTGCAGTCATAATGTTGTAGGCATTGAAAGCACCGGGAACAGGAGCCTTAACGGAAACAGATTTTCCGCCAACAGTCAGGTCAAAAGAAATTCCAGTGCTTGTAGAAACAATGTTCTTTGCTGAAACCACAGGCATGCCTGAAGGAACGGCAGGCAATTCAACAGCACCGCTTTCTACGGCATGTTTACCAGCTTTACCTTCAGTTGTAAAGCCAATAACCTTGTTTGCCGTACAGTCAGCAAAATAGACTGCCGCTGGATCTTCAAGATTTACGATGCCCACAGCAGGAACAACAGTTTCTTTTCCTGCAATGGATTTCCTGTGTTCATGCTTGTCCAGGGCCCTGAAAAGGTTTGCCTTGTCACTCTTGTACTGTTCGTATGTTCCGTGGAATTCAAGGTGCTCCAATGTAACATTCATGAAGGCACCGCAGTCAAAAAGAACATCACCAAGGCGATTTGTCTTTTCGCTCAAACCATGGCTTGAACTTTCAACAACTGCATGGGTACAGCCGTTTTCAAGCATCTCGTAAAGTTCACGCTGAACGATTGTAGCTTCAGGAGTTGTCTGATGTTCAGGGTTGGCAATGGCTTCCCCGCCGAGGGAATACTGAACTGTAGAAATGAAGCCTGCCTTAAAACCTGAAAGGCGAAGCAACTGCCAGATGAAGGCAACTGTAGAACTTTTTCCTTCTGTCCCCGTAACACCGTAGACAACCAGTTTCTTTGAAGGATAATCGTAGAAACAGGCAGACATGGGAGACATGGCAAAGCGGCTGGATTTCACCTTAAGGAAAGCAACTTCACGACCGGCCATTGATTCTTCTATGGATTTATTTTCATCATCAGTGATTTCGCCTTCATAAACGACAGCAACAGCTCCGTTCTTAATGGCACTGGCAATGAACCTGTTTCCTGTGGTATGGGTTCCAGGCAATGCAAAGAAAAGGGAACCTGCTTTTACTGCCCGGCTGTCAAAAACAAGGGAATCAACTTCAACCTTGGAAAGATCAGTTCCAGAAACATTTTTATATTCGATTGAGCCTACAAACTCAGACAAAAACTTTTTCATATCAAACATTCTATACTTTTGCAGACAATTTAACAATTAGAGGAATAATGCTATAATTTGTTGCTATGGAAAAAATCGTAAATAAAAGAAAGCCGCTCCCATTGAGAATATTCTTTGGAATTTTAATTTTTTTATCTATCCTAATTGTGACAATAGGAGCATGGATTGCATATTCAACCTTCAACAGAATTTCTCCCCTTAAATTTATTCCCGAAAACTACTCGGCAATAATACACACAGACAGGGCTTACTCGGCCGTTGAACCTCTTATAGGACTTAAGGCAGCAGAAACGGTTTTGTCAGAACCTTCCCTTTCGGCAGTAAGAGGACCTTACATGCAGGCAAGAACTTTCATCAACAATGCAAGTCCACTTGTTGCAAAAATCGTTGACAGAAGAATCGATACAGCCATTTATTTTGAAGAAAATGACACCGGTTTTGTCGCTGTAATTGACCTTGGATGGCTTTCATGTGCCACAAGGCTTTCTTCTTTTGCAGCGGGATTTCTGAAAGTAAAAAACCTTACATGGGGAGATGGACATTTCGAATACAAAACAGGTGAAACAACCATCTATGCCAAGCCTTACAAAAACATCGTGATGATTACATCATCTAGAAAACTTTTCGACATTTCAGAACAGATTTTTACCGACCGCATTGTTACTGAATCAGAACACAAGAAAATCGAAGGAAAAAAAATCAATACGCTGAAAATTCTTGCCCCTTCAATGAAGATTGCCAGAATGAAATCATTTGAAAACTTCTACGGCGAACAGGCAGAAAAGATATTGGGCAAGGACAACCTGTCTTCAATCACTTTCAGCATCACAAATGATATCATTCATATTAACCTGAATGTTCCTGTGAACAAATCAGAATGCACGACAAACCTTTCTGAAATCCTAAAATTCAAGTCTACAAAACCAAGGCTTCCAGCTTTTCTTACAAGCGACACCCAGTATTACACATTAATTAACCTTGCATCCCTGGAGCAGATGAAAACTTCTTTTTTTCCTATGATTCAGAAAACAACCGACATTGAAGGCACATGGAAAAAAGCAGACAGTTTATGCAAAAGTTTCTTTTCCCTTACTTTGGAAGAACTTTTATTCTCATGGACTGGAAATGAAATTGTCGCCTTTGGAATAGAAGGTTCCAGTGACCCTGTATTTGCCGTTCAGATCAAGGACGAAGCAAAACGCGCAGAAGTATTCGACAAGCTTGACGATTCAATTCTTATAAATACAAACACAAGTTTAATCGTAAACGGAATGAGGCTTCCATGCCTTGAACTGCCAGGATTCATTTCAGGACTCCTTTCAATGTTCAACATCAATCTTCCAAGACCTTTCTACCTTGTAAGCAACGGATACATGTATTTTTCCATGTCACCGCAGAATCTTTCTTCCGTTTTTACCCACATCAACAAGAACTACATAATTTCAAGAAATGCCAACTGGAGAAATGTTTCAGCCTACTCAAACCCAAACACAAGCCTTGAACTCTATTACAACTTGAATAGAAGCATGCCTTTCTTCCTGGACAACGCATCTCTTTCTGCAAAAATACTCAAACTCTATGGAATCGGACGTTTTGACGTTGAAATCACGGAAGACTCAATTCAGGCAAGCCTTTATGCAAATGCAGTTAATCAGGATGATTCACACATGCTTGCAGGCTTTCCTAAGGCTACAGGAAAAATCAGCGACTACAACCTCATAGCGGATAAAGACGAAGATCCTGAAAACCTTTACTGGATAGAAGATGACACAAAACTTAAATGCCTTAACCTCAATTCTCTGGACGTGAAAGAAGCAAATGATTTCAACGGGAAAATATACATTGCTTCAGCACAGGGAAAAGCAGGAAAGAACAACAGGCTTTGGGTAAGCACAGAAAACGGAGACGTTTATCTTCTGGACAAAGACCTTAAGAAGAGCAAGGAATTCCACACGGACAATGCATTTACAGCAGCCGGAGCCGTATACAAGGAATCCTATGTAGTACCTACAAAAGACGGGAGCATTCTTTTTGTAGACAGCAACGGCAACTCGGAAGAAGTTTACATAGGCCCAGACCTTAACATCAAAAGCCGTCCTTCAGTAAGCGAAGATTACATTGCACTCTATAGCCGTGGTTTTGAAGGAGAAATTTACCTTATCAAGGACAGGGAATGCATAAACAGAAACAATCCTATGATTATAGACGGCATCGGATTTGGTTCCCCTGCAATTACAAAAATCGACGGAAGAGTCATAGTCGGATTCCTTACACAGAAAGGTGAATTCTATCTGTTTGAAAACGGGAATCTTGCCGACGGATTTCCAATCGAAACAGGAAAAGTATTCACAACAAATGTTGTATTCGGCAAGAATGCCTTCTATACACTTTCTGAAGATGCCGTAATATACAGATTCAACCTGAACAGAACTTTCTCATGCGTAAAGCTGCCAGACATAAACACAGCAAAAGAAGCTTTCATCTGTTCAAAAGTATTTGAAGGATCGGAAGGAATCTACGCAAGCGGAGACAGTAACATAATTTACGGATTCACTCCAGAACTGGAACTCCTCATGTCATTTCCGTTGGCAGGAAGAGGCGTTCCTGTATTTGCTGATGTAAACAAAGACAAAAACACAAACTGCCTTGTCCTTTCAATAAGTAGGGAAATAAATTCATGGAGGATTAAATGAAAAGATTTGTAATTTATGCGACAGCCCTTCTGTTAGCCTTTACCGGATGTGCTTCGCTGCAGAAAGATATTTTAATATCAGCCGAAGATACAGCAAATTCAGAAAGGGTTCAGGAACTTGAAAATCAGCTCGCAACTCTTGACGGTTTATACATGCTCAATGGCCAGAAACTCTCAAAAGATGACAATGCACAGGCAGAATTTCTCAGAATGGAAATTGACAGGGAACTCCAGCAGCCGCATATGGACAAGGTTGTAGAAAGCCGTCTTCTTGCCATGAAAGGAAGATGCATGCTGATGCAGGCAAAAAAAAGCGATGCCCTGAAATGCTGCAAGACTGCAAAAAGCAAATATGAAAATGATGTTCAGCTTTTGATTCTTCAAAGAAGACTCGGACTGATAACAGACATAAACACCTACAGAGTCAAGCTAGATTCAGAAGTTCTTACAATAGAAGAAGCCCTTGAACACTATGAAAAGGGAGAATATGACATCGCTTCTGGCCTTTTCGACCTTATATTTGTAAATCCAGAAACAATATACAGGGAACCTTATGCGGCCGTCAGACAGAAGGCATGGGACCTAAGGAATGTTGATTCCGTAAACGCTGCAGTAAACTGGAATGAAAATTCCCTTACCGTCATGCAAATGATGACCATTGCAAATTCCAAGCAGGGGCTTCTGGATTACTACACAGCCGGGAAAAAATATGAAGGCAAAAAACTCTACCAGTTTCTTTCAAAGGCTGGCCTTATGAACAGCGTAAGCGGCACATCTTCTGAGACCTCTGAAAAAACAGAAGTCACCAGGGCAATTTCTGCAAGATTTCTCTGGAACCTTTACACTGCCAAAAACAGCATCAATCCTTCAAAGTATTCTACAAAATACAAAAGCCGCACAAATGCAAAAAGTCCTGTTGCCGATGTAGGACTGGAATCCCCAGATTTTGATGCGATTCTTGGAACAGTTGAAAATGAAATCATGACATTGTCTGACGGTAAGAATTTTGAACCTAACAAAGTCTTCAGCGCAGCTGAATTTGACAGCTGCATAAACAAACTTAAATAGTATAATTTAGGAGTATACAATGTTGGTTTCTATTTTAATTTATGGATTAACACTTGCTGTTTTTCTTTGGGGATCATCCTTTGCAAAAGCAGGACAAATAAAGAGCGATTATCTTTCCCTTGAAAATTCCAATGCCACAAAGGGTTTAGCCTGTATCGGTGTTTTCCTTCATCATGTTTCTCAGAACCCTGCATTCCAGAACAGTGCAGACATCAAGTTCTTTGAACCTATCGGATTCATCTTTGTCGGCATTTTTTTCTTTTACAGCGGCATTGGCCTTTTGAAAAGCTGGAAATCGAAGCCTGGTTATCTTGATACCTTCTTCAAGAAAAGAATGCTTCCAATTGTAATTGCAATTTATGTAATGAACATATTCTATGCAGTCTTTTGTCTTGTTACAGGATACGGGCAAATGAATCCGGTAAAATGGATTCTTGGAATGCTCAACCTTATCATCATCAATGACCAGAGCTGGTATCCTATTGTCATCCTCATCATGTATGCAGCATTTTATTTCGCTTTCAAGAAATGCAAAAAAGTTGGAAACGCAATTTTTGTTGTATTCCTTGTTGCCTTTGCCCAACTTGTCCTCTTCTGCGTTCTCGGACATTTTGGATGGTGGATCAACTACGGATGGTTCAAGGGACCACAGAGTTTTGCAACAGCAAAATGGTATCAGCAGATTTGTGCACTTTGGTTCCAGGGTGAATGGTGGGTCAACAGCACACTATGTTTCGTAATGGGTCTCCTCTGGGCTCACCACGAAGAAAAGCTCGTTGCTTTTTTCTCAAAAAATTACTGGCCTAAGTTTATTGCAGTTGCTCTATTGATGACCGGCGGAATGGTTCTTGGTTTCTACGCTCTGTTCAACATAGGCTATTGGACGGAATTTGCAGGTCACGGCGTCGGAAGATTGGACAAGACAGTTACATTGATTGTACAACAGATTCAACTTGCAACTTTCCTAGCTTTCATTACTGTCATCAAGTTCAAGTGGACAAGATCAAACAAGGTGCTTGCCTTCTTCTCAAGCATTTCCCTTGAATTCTACCTTATGCAGCGCATTTCCCTGAACAGCCTTCTATTCATTACGGGAACATCCAGGGAATCAGCAATAATAAAGGAATGGCACTGGAACCTGCTGGTTTACTTTATGGCAGTTCTTGCAGCAAACCTTGTTCTTGCATTTGTGTACAGGTGGATTAACAAGAGAGTTTACAAACTATTGGTTAAATAAAAACTAATCTGCTGGAAAAAGATTCATAACATCAGCCGCTTTTTTGTTCATGCAAAGTTCAAAGGAGTGGCTGATTTTATTTTCATCAAAGAAGTAAGATTTAATGATGTTCTTTCGCTTTGGAAAAAGGAAGTCCAATGGATTTTTTTCAGGAAGCCTAAAGTGGCATCTCCATTGGGAAAGTGAAATGCACTGGGAAAGAGGTTCATCAGCACCAGAAGATTTTCTTACATAAAAGGAAAGCATGTTTTCCTGAGGAAAACTGTAGAAATAAATTTCACTTTCGCAGAACACGACAAGTCCCCAGAGAAAGTCAGCATTTTCGTCATGCTTGAGTTTTAAAATATTAAAGACAACGGGAGAAGCACGAAGTTCTGCCAGTTCAAAAGATACTACTTTGTCTTCATATTCTTCTTCAAAGGCTTTTATGAATTTCTGTCTTTCTTCTTCCGTTGTCTTCATAAGTTATACCCGAATTATTTTGCAGGGAACATTTTTCTGAAGTCTACAAGAACTTCCTGAGAATCGCGTGCAGAGTCAATGTCTGTCATCTTGTTAAGATTGCGATAGAAGTCAATGAGAGGTTCAGTTTCCTTGCGGTATACTTCAAGGCGGTGTGTGATTGATTCGAGCTTGTCATCTTCACGAGTAAAGAGTTCTCCACCGCATTTGTCGCAAACACCTTCAACCTTTGGTGGCATGAACTTAACATTGAAGTTAGCCTTGCAGCTCTTGCATACACGGCGGTTTGAAAGGCGGGCAATGATGAGGTCATTGTTAACTTCAAAGTTTACAACCTTAACATCAATACCAAGCTTTTCAAATGCTTCTGCCTGTGGAATTGTGCGTGGGAATCCATCAAGAATGAATCCGTTCTTGCAGTCATCCTTCTTAAGTCTGTCTTCTACAATTTCAAGTACAACATCATCACCAACGAGTCCGCCGGCATCCATGATTGCCTTTACTTTCTTTCCAAGTTCTGTCTGGTTCTTAATGTTTTCACGGAAAATATCACCAGTTGAAATCTGTGGAATCTTGTATTCTTCTGCAACCTGTGCAGCAAGTGTACCCTTTCCAGCTCCCGGTGGTCCTAAGAAAATAAAATTCATTGTTTTCTCCTAAAAATAGTATTGTTTAATTTTAATGCAGATTCTGTGATTTTGCAAATTATTAGAATAAATCAAGGGTATTGTCCAAGTAAATGCTTTCGCGGACTTCAAGGTGGCGTTCAGGTTTTGTCAAGTAATACAAAAGGAACTCAAGAACAATGGCACTGCCAAGGCTTCTGCCTTCAATCTTGAACTGACTGAAACCGTTCTTCAAATAGATATTTTGAATTTCTTCAATTCCGACAAAAGCTGAACTCTTCATTGCTTTGGAAAACCTATAGCCGTCCCCGTTTTCGGATGCGATGCACCTGTGATTTTCTTCATCAATGCCAAGATTTTTTCGGCTTACATTTTCATAGCAGGTTTTTCTTGCAGAACAATTTGGACTGCAGCATTCATTGCAAAGGAATTCAACTTTTGATTTTTGATGTTCATCCAGCAAAAACAGATTCTCAAAATCTTTGTTCAACCTGAAATCCGGAACAACATACTTGAATTCAGGACGGTTCAATTCTTTTTTAAGCTTATTGAATTCCGAAAGAACTTTTGTGGTAGAAGAGACAAAATAGAAATCCGGATATTTGATTTTTATGTAATCCAACAGAAGTTCGGAATGAACAATGATTCCATTCCCAGGATTTTTTGAAAATACAGAACAAAGCCTGTTGCATTTATTATCAGACAAATGTTTTTCTTCTATCAACGAATTGCTGAAAGCAAGGCGTGCAGAAATACTGTATTCCCGGCAAAGGGCAAGAACTTCTTTTTCAATTCCGTTCTGACCAAAGCCAACCCTACCGCCACCCCAAAGGCAGTCGGCAGGCGACCCATAGATGGAACCTATTTCGCACCAGTCGTAAAACCAGTCCCTGTGCCCATAAAAAAGGGGAAGAAAAATCTTATAGAGGTCGTAGAATTCAAAAAGGCCCGGCAGATGATACCAGGCCTTGCTTTCTTCAGTTTTCACTTAGAACTTGAGGATGAAATTCTTTTTCTTACCGCGGCGAACAACGATAACCTTTTCTTCGATTGCCATTGCCTTTGTAACCGGTGTATTTTCATCAGAAATCTTTTCACCGTTGCATGTGATTGATCCCTGTGCAAAGAATTCACGGGCTTCCCTTTTGCTTCCGCAGATTTTGTTTTCTACGAGGACATCGATGATTGCCTTTCCTTCTTCCTTGAGTTCAACTGTAGGAACATCGCGGAAACCGATTTCGATATCCTTGAGTGAAAGGGACTTAAGGTCGCCGCTAAAGAGCTTTGCGGAAATATCAACAGCCTTGTCGTATTCGGCAGCGCCATGAAGGTCTGTAATGATTTCGCGTGCAAGAGCCTTGTGTGCTTCGCGTAGTTCAGGGTGTTCCCTGTTCTTTGCTTCAAGTTCTTCAATCTGTTCTTTTGTAAGGAATGTAAAGATCTTGAGGTAGTCGATTACCATGCTGTCGTCAACATTAACAAGATACTGGTAAAGTTCATAGCTTGAAGTCTTGTTGATGTCAAGCCAGAGAGCGTTTCCGGCAGACTTTCCGAACTTGTTGCCGTACTTGTCAAGAACGAGAGGCATTGTAAAGCCGTAAGCTTCCTTTCCTTCAATCTTGCGGATGAGTTCGAGACCTGTTGTAATATTACCCCACTGGTCTGCTCCTTCACACTGCATAATGCAATTCTTTGTGCGGAACAGATGAAGGAAGTCATAGCCCTGAAGAAGTGTATACGAGAATTCTGCGAATGTGATTCCAGTTTCAAGACGACGGGCAATAATGTCCTTACCGAGCATATAGCTTACGTTGATGTACTTTCCTATGTCGCGAAGGAATTCAAGGAATGTATAGTCCTTTGTCCAGTCGTAGTTGTTTACGATTTCTGCCTTGCCTTCAAAAATGCGGTCAACCTGAGCCTTGATACCGGCCAGGTTCTTTTCAAGGCGTTCCTTTGCCATGATTTCGCGTTCTGCAGTAGGGCGGGGATCACCGATAAGGCCTGTAGCTCCACCGCAAAGAAGAATCGGATGGTGTCCAGCACGAGCAAGGCGCTTAGCTGTTACAAGTGAAGAATAGTGACCAAGATGAAGGCTGTCTGCCGTTGGGTCCGTTCCCCAGTAAAAAGTAACCTTTTCGTTGTTGAGCTTGTCTGCAATATCTTCTCCGGCAACATCTTTAACAAGACCGCGCCACTGAAGTTCTTCATAGAATGTCATAGTATCTTCCTTTGTTGAAAATTATGCTGCAAATTATAGCAGAATTAAAGTTTTAAGGAAACAGGCGGACTTACCCTCATGTCATTCCCGTGCTCGACACGGGAATCTCATCCGTGGATGACATTTTATGCTTAACCAGTTATGTATCTGCTGATTATGTGGGGCATCAAAGTTTTTCAAGAAACTCTTCCGGCGTAATGGCTTTTACCATTGAACCTTTAAAATCCTTTGTATTTCTTGTGATTATGTAGTCGGCGTTTATGTCGCTGGCACATTCATCCTGCAGACAATCTTCAAAATCCCTAAAGTTAGAATTTTCCAAAGCATAAACAAGGCGGTTTTTATCTATGGAAACAACATCAAAAATTTCACATAGGGAAAGGATGTATTTCCTTCGATCTTCATCAGAATGTGTTTTTCTCAATATGTACCAGAGATTAGCTATAGAGTGAGCAGCCACAGCTCCTTTGACTTTTTTCTGCACAACAAGAGCGACAACCGATTGAGAATTATCCGTAAAAGGAATTCTATCCTGGATGACATCTATGAAAATATTTGTATCAATCAATATTGTTGTTTTTTTCATCCAACGCCTCCATCAATTCCTTTTTATAGTCAAAATCATTTGGAACAGTTTTTCTCATCCTAAGAATCGTTTCCCAGGCTTTTTGTCTTCGTGCCTCTTTTTCATCTTCGTTCTCTTCCCACATGATTATTTTCTGGCCTTTCGTAAAATTGTGATCACCCAAAACCCTCACGCAATTTCCATCGAAAATTCCTTCATATGTCTGTCGTGCCTGCTGTACAGAAGCCTTCATCACATATTCAGGAGAAGCAACCTCAAGAAGCCTTTCGTCTGTTTTGAATTCGGAATTATCATGTTTTTTCCCCAGAGGAGACGGTACTTCATTCCGTCGAATAAAATCTTCTCCAACCCCATAAATCGCCGCCAGATGGTGAACCGTTGAGTTATTTGGAATTACAGAACCGTTTTCATATTTAATGTAGGACTGCCTTGAGATTCCAAGCTTTTGTGCTATCTGTTCCTGAGAAAAAGAATTGAGCTGCCTAAGATATTTCAAGATTTCTTTCATGCCTTAAGTTTACATCATAATTTACAAAATGTAAAGAAAATTTACATAAATTTATTTTACAGGGTGTCACGGCTAAAGCCGCCGCTACGTCCACCCTTCCGCTATCGCTCCATTGCCTTACGGCAACTAAAGGGGTTCCCATCGCTGACACGAATCAAAGGGGACAGACCCCTTGTACGCCCGCCATTGTCAGGCTTAACACGATATTCAAGTCATTGTCGGGCGTGACCCGACAATCCCTATACACAATGCACTGCCGGTGAGAAGAGACCTCCGGGGCAAGCCCGAAGGTGACATGGTGTATGCCGACGGTGACATGATGCATGATGTGAAGTCCGAAGGTAACGTGGGTTAAACCAGTGTTCCTTTAAATGTGTTTCCATTCAAACTGTCTAAACGAACATTCACAAAAGTTCCGATGATTTTTGGATCTGCACGGAAAGCAACACGTTCGTTCTGTTCCGTCTTTCCAAGAAGCTCATTCTTGTCGTCCTTGGAAACAATGTCCGCAAGAACTTTTATGGTTTTCCCTACCCTGCGCTTCATAACCTTCTGCGTGATTTCAAGCTGAAGGCTGATGATTTTCTGAAGGCGTTCCTTCTTAACTTCAAGAGGAATCTGGTTGTCCATTTTTTCTGCAGGAGTTCCTTCACGGGGATTATAGAAATACATGAAGGCGCTTTCGTATTCAACTTCCTTCATCAAAGAATAGGCTTCCTCAAATTCTTCTTCCGTCTCACCAGGGAATCCAAGCATTATGTCAGTTGTAAGTTCAACATCAGGAACAGCTTTCCTTAATTTTGCAATGAGGCCAAGATAATCTTCCCTCGTGTATTTTCTGTTCATGCGGCGGAGCACCTCGCTTGATCCGTGCTGAACCGCAAGATGAATTCCGCGGCAGATTTTTCTGTCAGTCCTTATTACTTCAATGAGTTCATCGCTGAAATCCTTTGGATGGCTTGATTCAAAACGGATCCATTCAATGGTAGATTTTATTTCATCAAGATGAGCGCTGATGATTTTTAAAAGCTCAGGGAATTTTATTCCGTTGTCGTTGTAGCTGTTTACATTCTGACCCAGCAGACAGATTTCGCGAACATTTCTTTCTGAAAGAATGTCAAGTTCATGAAGAATATCTTCAACGCTTCTGCTGATTTCCCTTCCCCTAAGATAAGGAACAATGCAGTATGTACAGAAATTATTGCAGCCGTGCATGATGGGTACAAATGTGCTGAAGGCATTTTCTTCGTAATAGCTTTCCGCAAATTTATAGACAGGCTCAACATAGCCCATTTCATATTTCTGATTTCTTTCAACGGCAGGAATAATCTCATGGAATTTTTCCTTTCCAAAAGTACCGACTACATAATCAACAACCGGCCACTGCTTTTTAAGGTCATGCAAAAGGCGTTCTGCCATACAGCCCATGACAACAACAGTCAAAGGTTTTGGTCCATTCTTTGCAACATAATCGGCGGCAACTTCCATATTGCGTCTCTTTGCATCCTTTGCAAGGACACGAACTTTCTTAAGCCCCGTAAAAAATCCAAGGCGTCCAAAGATTCTTTCTTCTGCACTTCCGCGAACTGAACAGGTATTGATTACGACAAAATCCGCAAGCTGAACATCTTCCGCTTTTGTCCAACCACGCTTGATAAGAATCTGTTCAACAGCCGCAGATTCCGCAATGTTCATTTCACAGCCGTAATTTTCTATAAAGTATGTCATATTTAATAATTCACAATTCATAATTTATAATTTATAATTCATAATTCTTAATTCTTAATTCTTAATTATATTCCGTATATGCATAGGCGTTGTGTGCATGGATGCTTTCTTCGTTTTCTGCTTCCACGCTGAACCAGGTGAATTTTCCGCCGCCTTCAAAATCTTTCAATGCAATGTAAACTTCGCGAACAACATCTTCCACAAACCGCGGATTGTCGTAGGCATGCTCTGTAACGAATTTTTCATCCTGCCTTTTGAGCACAGAATACAAGGGAGACGATGCAGATTTTTCAACAGCCTCGATCAAATCTTCAAGCCAGAAAAAATCCCTGTAGAGAATTTTAACGGTAACTTTTCCACGCTGATTGTGGGCACCGTATTCTGAAATTGCCTTTGAACAAGGGCACAATGTTGTAACCGGAACCTTTACTTCAAGATAGAATTTTTTTTCTTCTTCAGAAACTTCCGCTTCATAGGTACAGGTATACTTTATGATTCCCTTTGAATGAGAAACAGGAGCTTCCTTTTCTATATAATAGGGAAAAGAAATCTTACCAAAGGATTTTTCCGCCTCAAGCTTGATACGGATTTCCTCAAGCATTTCCATGAAATGATTGATCGAAATGTCTTCCCTATACTTATGGAACACCTCAATGAATCGGCTCATGTGGGTTCCCTTAAAATGATGGGGAAGATTCACAAAAAGATCCACAGTGGCAGTAGTATTCTGAACCTTATGCTTCTTATCCAAAACCGCTACCGGGTATTCCACATTGCGCACCCCGACCTTCTTAAGAGGAATCTCTCTATTGTCTTCAGAATTCTGTATGTCTATCATAATAATTCACAATTCACAATTTATAATTCACAATTTATAATTCACAATTTATAATTCATAATTCATAATTTTTAATTCTTAATTCTTAATTATTCTGTTTTCCGCTGATTCAAGTGTATTGTAAATCAGCATTGCGATGGTCATAGGTCCTACTCCGCCAGGAACAGGTGTTATGAAACTTGCCTTTTCCTTTGCACCTTCAAAATCAACATCACCAACAAGACGGAATCCGCTCTTCTTTGTGCTGTCAGGAATTCTGTTAACGCCAACATCAATGACGCATGCACCTTCCTTAATCATGTCGCCTGTAACTGTTGCAGGATGACCGGAAGCAACAATGAGGATGTCTGCATTCTTTGTATAATCAGCAAGGTTTTTTGTACCTGTATGGCAGATAGTTACCGTAGAATTGAATTCCTTGCGGATCATGAGAAGGGCCATAGGCTTTCCGACAATGTTTGAGCGGCCAACAACAACAACATTCTTTCCGCTTGTTTCAACGCCCATTTTCTTCAATAAAACTGTGATTCCGTTTGGAGTACATGGAAGGAATCCCTTTTCGCCTGTAACAAGCTTACCCACATTCACAGGGTGGAATCCGTCTACATCTTTTTCAGGAATGATTGCGTTTGTCACCTTCTTTTCATCAATATGCTTTGGAAGGGGAAGCTGAACCAAAATTCCGTGTACAGACTTGTCCTTGTTCAATTCATCAATAAGCTTGAGGACATCTTCTTCTGAAGTATCCGCAGGAAGCACTACACTTTTGTCTGCCATTCCCGCTTCTTCAAGGGCTTTTCTTTTGCCTGTTACATAGCTAACGCTGGCAGGATTGTCCCCAACAAGAATAACGGCCAGACAAGGTGTAATTCCCTTTGCCTTCAATCCTTCCACCTTCTTTGCAACATCAGCCTTAACTTCTGCAGCAATCTGCTTTCCATCAATAATGACAGCACTCATGTAACCTATCCTCCATATCTTTATTTTATAAACGATACATAATATACAAAATGTTGAAAAAATAGACTAAAAACTCTATAATTCGGCATATTATAGTAAAAAACTACAAATTGCCATAGGATTATTTATGAAACGTATATTAACAACTCTTGCAGTCTGCATGATTTCTTTTTCTTTTGCAGCAGCACAGGCTACCCTGCCCAAAACACAGTACATCCAGAACACAAGCGATTCCGAAAATTCTGATGATGAATATGAAGAAGACGAAGAAGGCGACATTATCTTTGATTACGGAATGCACCTTGCAGGAGATCAGTTCATCAGGCTGTCCCTAGGCATTTCATATCCACTCAACTTTCCTACATTTTCAAGCGTACTCAATAGAGATTCTCAGCTTAAACTTGGCGGTCAGGCATCCCTCGGATATCACAGTTTCCTTACATCACAGATAGCACTCGGTCTGGAAATTGGATTTGGATTCAACATTACTGTTGGAAGCCATTCACTGAACACTGTTCCTCTTGTTTTCGTTGGAACCTACGAACCTACATTAGGCAGACTGTCTTTTCCTCTTTCAGCCGGTATTGGAATCGCATGGGAATCCTACAACGGAAAGAACTACTTCCCTGGATTGGCATTCAAAGCAAGAGGTGGAGTCAGCTATAGAATTACAGAAAACTGGACGGCAGGAATCGACACTTCTTACCTATGTCTCCCAGAGTTTAATTCTCTTCACCACAGCGGTGAAAAAAACAGATTCGGTCAGTTCTGGACGGTTGATGCTTGCGCCAGATACCTTTTCTAAAAAAGTTTTACCAAGGATAGTATTATGAAAAAAAATAGATTCATTGCCTTTGTTTCAGCAGTATCTCTTACAGCGGGACTTTTGTTTACTTCCTGCTACGACAATATTTACGCTCTCATTGAAAAGGAAGTCGCCATTGACAATGATGGCTTGAACGGAGACATTTCCAATATCGTACGTTGCGGAGATTTTCTTTTCCTTTCAAACGGCTCAATTTTTGGAAAAAAAGCTGAACCAAGAATCACAAAGAACTGGAGAAGAACAACTTCCCCAGTAAACGGTGCAAGCGAATTCAATGTAAGCGACAGGGTTGCAATGCTTGCCGCAGACAGTACCTATGTATATGCCCTTGCCCTTTTCTACGATGAAGGCGACGACGGTTCAAATTTCAATTACAGAAGAGCAATCTATGCAGCGAAAGGCGCAGACTTTCCGGCTCTGCAATGGAAACTTGTAGACACTTCGGCTTTGACAACAGGAGATACTATCGGGGATGACTATCATTCAATCAAAAATGTCTTTGACAATAAATCAAACAAATCAAACAAATCAAGAAAGGCATATGCAAACATCATGGGCAACATCTACAAACTGGACGGCCCAAGCACCCCTACAATACAGAACTTAGAAGGCCATTTTATAGGACAATCACCAGCACTGACAATGAATTGTACCAACTTTAACGGAACCGATTATTTTTCAAACTACTATGCCTTTGCATCAGACAGTCAGTTTCTTTACTACTCTCCAACTTACACAAAAGGTGATTCAAATACAATTTCATTATCATCTGCCATCTATTATTCAGACAATCCTTCGAGCGGTGTTTTTAATCCATTGTATTCAAAACACAATGTACTTTCCCTTGCAGTTACAAAGGATTTCCTTTTCTATGGAACAGACAATGGTCTTGAAAGGCTTTGCATTGACAGTGCGAACCCTCTTTTCGGTCAGGTAGTCTCTTTTGCAAACAATGGAAACAACGTAATTTCTGAACATGTCTATATGGTTTATGCATTGGACCAGACCAAGAACATGGCCGAAACAGACCTTTACTGCGCATCAACAATTTACTCATCAATCTCATCAAGTACAGACTCCTACGACAGCATCGGTCTCTATGCCTGTAACGCAGGCGGTAACTGGAACCGCGATGGAGACTAATGAACGACAATGACCTTTTCCAGGCAGCAGCATTAAATTCTCACGAGCCTCTAGCTTCCCGCATGAGGCCACGTTCTCTTGATGAATACATCGGTCAGAACCATATTGTCGGAAAAGGAAGACTTTTGCGCCGTGCCATTCAGGCAGATCAGCTTACCTCAGTAATTTTCTATGGACCTCCGGGAACTGGAAAAACAACACTCGCCAGAGTAATTGCAAACCACACAAGTTCGCATTTCATTACCCTCAATGCAGTTCTTACAGGTGTTGCAAATATTCGTGATGCCATAAAAGAAGCAGAAGACAAAAAAAATCTCTACGGAAGAAAAACAATACTCTTTGTAGATGAAGTTCACCGCTGGAACAAAAGCCAGCAGGATGCCCTTTTGCCATGGGTTGAAAACGGAACGATAATTTTAATCGGTGCCACAACAGAAAATCCTTTCTTTGAAGTAAACAAAGCTCTAGTAAGCCGCAGCCGAGTTTTCCAGCTTAAGTCCCTTGAAAAGGAAGATTTGATTTTTGCCGCAACCCAGGCCCTTAACGACAAGGAAAGGGGTTACGGAAACTACAAGGTTACTTTTGAAGAAGGCGCCCTTGAACACCTTGTGGAGACTGCCAACGGAGACTGCCGTTCCCTTCTGAACGCCCTTGAACTTGCAGTTGAGACAACACCGGAATCATGGCCTCCATTGGTTGGTACAGAAATCTTTATTTCCAAGGAAGCCTGTGAAGAAAGTATCCAGAAGAAAGTTGTCCTCTATGATCGTGACGGCGACTATCACTACGACATTATTTCAGCATTCATAAAAAGCCTTAGAGGGCGTGACCCAGATGCAGCCTGCTATTGGCTTGCAAGAATGGTAAAGGCAGGAGAAGACCCTCATTTCATTTTCAGAAGAATGCTCATTTCCAGCTGTGAAGATACGGGACTTGCAGATCCAGGGGCAGTTCAGATTGTTGAAAGTTGTGCAGCAGCCTTTGACAGGGTTGGCTTCCCGGAAGGAAATTATTTTTTAGCCCACGCCGCCCTATACCTTGCAACAGCTCCAAAATCAAATTCAAGCATGGCATTTTTTGACGCCATGTCCGCTGTTGAAAAGGAAGATGTGGAAGTTCCAAACCATCTAAAAGACAACAACCGCGACGCAGAAGGTTTTGGACACGGCAAAGGTTACCTTTACCCTCACGCATACCGCGACCACTGGGTTGCACAGCAGTATCTCCCTGATGCCCTTACAGGCAGAGTTTTCTACACCCCATCAGAACAGGGATACGAAGGGGAAATCCGCGCAGATGTCCTTAGCCGCAGGGAAGCACAGATTGCTGCTATTCTTGAAGATGCCGACGGTACAGAAAACCTTACGGTAAATCCTGTTTCCGACTGGTGGGCAAAGGCAGGTCATTTTGCAGGATTTGAAAAGACCGAAGAAAACCTTACATTCACACCTGAAGACAAAAACCGCAGCGCAAGTCTTAACCGTGCAGAGAATGCATGGAAGGCAAGGACTGAACTTAACCGTGCAGAGGTTCTCCTTGAAACCCGCAATGCAATGATTTCATCTGCAGGAATTTTACGACACCACAGATGCCTTGTTGCCAATGCAGACGACGGACTTCTGTTTTTTGACCTCATAAGAAAAACACCTGAAGGACATGTCTATGGAATCTGCAGGACAGAAAAAGGAATGGATACACTGAAGCAGTATTCCTCTACCCTTGCAGAACTTGACCAGCCGGAATACACGGTGCAGGCCGGTGCTAACTTATGGAAAGAAAATGTTTTTGCGGACACAATTAAAAATTTCAACGACACGGAATTCGACAGGTTCTTTGCACGCAATATTTTTGCAGGCAAAGACGACATGAAATCATGCGCAGAACTTTTTGATTCTCTAAAAAACACGGGGATCCTTTCAAAGAATTCAAGAATCATCTTAAGCCAGATAATACCATCGGGCGGACAGCATTTAAGCAGACTCTTAAAAAACAACAGCAGCAAGTGCATTGAAGAAATCGCAAAGGCAGAAAAAGAATTCTTTGCAAATGCAGAAAACAATCTCTTTAACTGGGATGAAACAACAATTGAAGAAACCTTCAGTGCCAAAGGATTTGAATGCAAGTGCATTCCTTTCGTGCAGACAGAAAAACGCCGCATTACAGAAGCAGACTGCAGCAAATGGTTTGATGAAGAAAATTCAGCTTACGGCAGATTCATTTCAGAAAAGGCGGGCAGGGAAAATTTCAACAGTTTCAAAGAATTATTCCTTCAGGAAGCCCAGAAAAGCACCTTCGACTGGAAGGTTAAAAACTGCATAATAATAATCGGTTGAAAAAACAAAAAGGCACAGGCATAAGGTTCCATCCATACCACTTCATTGATTTTTTACCCTAAAACCTATATATTTTTTTTCTATGGATTTAATCAAAAAACTCGATGAATGTGAAGCACGCTTAAAGGAAGTGCAGGAACTTATTATGGATCCTGATCTTGTCAAGGACCAGAAGAAATACAAGGACACAATGAGAGAAAACGGCTACCTTACGGAAGTTTGCGAACTTTATGCCGAATATAAGAAAATTCTCCAGGGCATCAAGGATTCCACAGAAATGATTACTATGGAAGACGATGTTGAAATGAAGGAAATGGCCCGTGAAGAATTGAAGGCTCTTGAAGAAAAGAAGCCTCGGATGGAAGAACAGATAAAGCTCAAGCTCATTCCACCTGATCCCCTTGATGAAAAGAACATCATCCTTGAAATCCGTTCCGCAGCAGGTGGAGACGAAGCTTCCCTTTTCGTTCGCGATGTTTGGGAAATGTACATTCACCTTGCAGAACGAAAAGGCTGGAAGACAGAAACAATGGAAGCCCAGGAAACTGAAGTCGGCGGTTTCAACAAGATCGTTACTTCAATCAGCGGAAAATTCGTATATGGAACATTGCGATGGGAATCCGGAGTTCACCGCGTTCAGCGTGTTCCTGCAACAGAAAGCCAGGGCCGCCTGCAGACTTCCACAGTTACAGTTGCAGTTCTTCCGGAAGCAGAAGAAGCAGACATTACAATCAATCCTGGCGATGTTCGCGTAGATGTTATGCGCGCAGGTGGACCAGGCGGACAGTGTGTCAACACAACAGACTCTGCCGTTCGTTTGACACATATTCCAACAGGTATCGTTGTTATTCAGCAGGACCAGAAGAGCCAGATCAAGAACAAGGAAAAGGCATGGCAGGTTTTGCGTGCCCGTCTCTTTGATCTTAAGCAGGGAGAATTGGACAAAGAACGCTCAACAGCCCGCAAGCTGATGGTTGGAAACGGTGACCGCTCTGAAAAAATCAGAACCTACAACTATCCGCAGGACCGCATCACTGACCACCGCATCAACATGAGCGTGCACAACCTTCCAGGCTTCATGATGGGCAACATGGACGACATGCTTGATGCCCTCAATGTTTACGCAAAGGAAGAACAGTTCAACGAACTGGACAAATAGTTTCAAAGGCAGCAGGTAAAAACATCTGCTGCTTTTTTTATAAATGATTTTCCAAAACAAACCATGACAATCCAGCAGTTCAAGCAAACGGCAATAGAAAAACTTTCCTCATCCCCTTCCCCTGCCCTTGACGCAGATGTTTTGCTCCAGTGGATTTTACAGAAGGACAAGACTTTTATTTTATTTAACAGGGAACTTGAACTTACAGAAGAACAGGAAGACAAACTTTCTGCTGCAGTTGAAAAAAGAAGGACAGGATTGCCAGTTGCATACATAACGGGAACAAAAGAATTTTTCGGATATGATTTTCATGTTACTACTGATGTACTAATTCCAAAACCGGATACTGAAGTTCTTGTTGAAAATGCAGCCAACTGGATCATTGACGAATACTCAATGCAGCCAGGAACATTCAATGTTTGCGACATGTGTACCGGCAGCGGTTGCGTTGGAATCAGCCTGATGAAATTCCTTAGCGAGTCAGACTCAACAATTGCAAGGGAACACTTGCCTGGATTTACCATGTGCGACATAAGTTCTGCAGCCCTTGCCGTTGCAAAAGGAAATGCCGACAGACTCCTTTCAGAAGTTCAAAGACAGAAATTCAATTTTGTGCAGACAAATCTTTTTGACAACCTTGGCCATGCAAAGGCCGGCATTTACGACATCATAGTTTCAAACCCACCTTATGTTCCGGCATCGGAAACAACAGAACTTTTAAAAGACGGAAGAAGCGAACCACGCCTTGCACTGGATGGTGATGTTACCCTTGAAGGAAAGCCAAGCGGAACCGACGACGGTCTTGCCCTTATCAGAAATCTTATTCCACAGGCCTACAGGTTCCTGATTCCAGGCGGAATGCTCATCCTTGAAACAGGCGAATACAACGCAGAAGAAACAGAAAAAATAATGCAGGAAAACGGATTCAAGGATACAAAGCTATACTACGATCTTGAAGGTCAACTGAGGAATGTCTCAGGCATAAAATAAGTGTGAAGACAAAAAAAATCCCGCACCAATGCAATAAAACACCGTGCGGGATCCTCTATTCAATAAACCTGATTTTACTTTACAAGAGTCTTGTAAAGGTCAATTATCTTCTTTTTTGTAACAGCCTTAGGATTTGATTCAACGAATGTGCTCTTCATTACATTGTCTGCAAGGAATTCCAAATCGTCTTTTGTAAGTTCAAGGCCTTCGATTACTTTTGGAAGCTTAAGGTCCTTTGCAAGTTTTTCAACTGCAGCAACGGCAGCCTTTCTGTATGCATCTGGCTTTGCTGCAGCAGAAATCTTTGCTCCAAGGGCAAGGGCAATATCCTTATACTTGGTTCCGCTAGCTGCGGCATTGTGCTGCATTACGCCTGAAAGCAAAAGTGCAGATGTAAGTTTTGCAGGAACTCCGTTGGCAGCTTCAAGGGCATTTGCCATTGCAGTTGCAAGGCCTGCGCTGCTGTTTGAAACTGCAAGACCGGCAAGGTACTGGCCGTAAAGAATCTGTTCCTTTGCCGCATTGGCAGCGGCCGTTCCCTTAACGGCATCCTTAACGTTTTCTGCAATGATCTTGATTGACTCTACGGCATTAATGTCTGTCATGAGCCAAGCTTCCTTGCAAACAAGAGCTTCTACAGAAGAAGCAATGAGAGCCATGGAAGAAACTGCAAAATCCTTTGAAGATGCAAAAATATCCGAATCACAAACAACTGCATCTGCAAGGGCATGAACATCAAAACATTCGATTTTCTTGCGCTGTGCTTCATCATCAAGCATGACGTCGTAGCCAAAACCGCGGGCATTTCCAACTGAAGAATACACAAGGTAAAGCGGGATTGCAGGCTTCTTAGACTTGTCGCGGCCTTCAAGCTTGCGGGCATCAATGATATCCGGATTACCCAGGAGAACTGCAGCAGCCTTAGCAGTATCCATAACGGATCCCGATCCAAGGGCAACAAGAACATCTGCACGGAAAGACTTTGCAGCTTCCACTGCAGCCTTAACATTGTTTACAGTTGCCGCCATGTTTACACGGTCAAAAACCTGATAAACCAGCTTGTTTTTTGCAATAAGTGAAGTTATTTTTTTTGCAGCTCCACTTTCTTCAGCAGAACCGTCTGTTATAACAAGAATACGCTGAAAATCACGATTCTTGATGATATCCATTAAATTTTTAATAGCGCCACTGCCAAAAAAGGAAAATGCGCTTGTAGCTATCTGATTGGGCATAAAATTCTCCTGAATTTTTACGCAGTTATTATGACTGTAAATCCCCTTATCGTCAAGGCAATTGTGAAATTACTATACAAAACTCTTGAAATACTTCAGGTAGAAGTTTATATTTAGGTCATGAACAATACAAATAATAGAAAGAACCTTGCATTTTTCATGGCCGCAGCCATTTTTTTGCTGTCTTCCTGCTCCCCAAAGAAGGCCACGGCAGTTCAGCCTGACAACACCGATACAAACACTATAAAAATTACAGCCACATTTTACCCTCTTTATGTATCGTTATTGAACATTACTGATGGAGTCGAAGGAATTGAACTTTCCCTTCTTGCACCTCCAGACACAGGTTGCCTCCACGACTATCAGCTTACGACAAAGGACATGAAAAAAATCGAAAACAGCAATATTCTGGTGGCAAATGGTGCCGGAATGGAAGATTTCATTGAAAAGATACTTGAAACAAAAAAGGATTCCCTCATAATTGCATCAGAAGGCTTTGAACTTACAGACAACAATTCACATGTATGGGTATCATCGGAAGGAGCAATTCACCAGACACAGAGGATTGTGGAAGGACTATCTCATCTTGACCCTTCAAACGCAACAAAGTATGTAATGAACGGAAACGCCTACCTTTTAAAACTCCAGAACCTCAGGAACCACATGCACTCTATTCTTGACGAGTACTCTGGAAAAAAAATCGTTACTTTCCATGAAGCCTTTCCATATTTCGCATCTGAATTCAATCTGGAAATAGCATCGGTAATCGAAAGGGAGCCAGGCGAAGCACCGGGACCAAAAGAACTCAAGGAACAGATTTCTGAAATCAACTCCATCATATCTGGCGGAAATAAAATTGCACTTTTTGCAGAACCCCAGTATTCTTCAAGTGCAGCTGAAATCATCGCAAAGGAAACAGGGCTCAAAGTTTATGAACTTGACCCTTGCGTTACAGGAAACCTTAAGTCAGAATACATTAAGGATTCCTACATCACTGCCATGAAGAAAAATGCCGAAGTCCTAAAGGAAGCTTTGGCAAAATAAAACAACGGAAAAAAATAATGCCATGTCTGATCGGTAAGCAGCATGTTTGCTGTACTAGAATTGCAGGCCTAAGCGTAAAAGGCCGCCACGACTATATTCTCAAGGATATAAACCTTCACATCCATTGCGGGGAACTTACGGCTATCGTCGGTCGTAACGGAGCGGGAAAGACAACTTTCATGAAAGCTTTGCTCAATACAATTCCTCATACTGGGACCATAATTTACGAGGGTGAAAGATGTGCCGGTCACTGCGGAAAAGACAGAACAAGCGACCACGACCGCTACTGCACCTGTCAGAAAAAAATTCCCTACACAACTACAAAACCAGTTTTCGGATATGTTCCTCAGTCACTTTCTGTAGAACCAGGAACTCCAACAAGCGTAGAGGACATGGTTCTTTCCTGCATTTCAAAAAAACCTGTATGGCTTCCTCACAGGAAAAAGGATAAGGAAAGAGTTCTTGGAATTTTAAAATCCACCAACGCCCATGAACTCATGAACCGCCGTGTATGCGATCTTTCCGGCGGAGAACTTCAGCGCGTAATGCTTGCCCTTGCAATCCATCCGGTACCGGATATTCTTTTGCTGGACGAACCTGTAAGCGGCGTAGACAGAACCGGTCTTAAATCTTTCTATGAACTTGTTTCTTCCATTAGAAGAGACTACGACATTACAGTTCTTCTCATCAGCCATGATCTTGACCTGGTTGCACGACACGCAGACAGAGTTGTTTTCATCAACAACAGCGGCGCCATCATCGGCAAGGTTGAAGATGTTTACGGCAACAAGGAATTCATCGATGTATTTGGACACATAGAACTGCCTGAAGACAGCGACGACGAAGAATCAGAAGTATGCGACCACAACCAGGGGGAGGAAGGATAATGAATTTGATCTATTCATTCATAGACGCGGCACTTCCTTTTGAATGGCTTTCTCCAATGTTCATGAAGAATGCCTTCCTTGCAATCCTCATTGCCTGCCCCCTTTTTGGAATGCTTGGAACTTCCGTAGTTTCCAACCGCATGAGTTTTTTCAGCGATGCCATCGGTCACAGTGCCCTTACAGGAATTGCCCTTGGTGTAATCATCGGCATTCGTGACGTTACAATTTCAATGATTGTCTTTTCCCTTATTCTTGGATTTGCAATCATATCCGTAAAAAGAAAGGGAAAATCTTCCAGCGATACAATCATCGGAGTATTCTCTTCTACTGCAGTTGCCCTGGGAATTGTTCTTCTTTCTGCAGGCGGTAATTTTGCAAAATACCAGAAGTATCTTGTAGGAGACATCCTTAGCATCCAGCCAAAAGAAATTCTTCTTTTGATTTGTGCGGCAATTGTCCTTCTTGTAGTTTGGTTTGTTTTCTACAACAGGATGCTTCTTGTTTCCATGCATTCAGTTTTTGCCAAAAGCCGCGGAATAAAAACATTCTTAATCGAACAGATTTTTGCATTGCTCACAGCGGTCATCGTAACAGTAAGCATCAGGTGGACTGGTCTTCTTGTAATCAATTCGCTCCTTGTTTTGCCTGCAGCAGCATCAAGACTTGTAAGCCGTTCAACAGGAAGATACACATTGCTTTCCGTAATCATTTCCCTTGTGAGCGGAATTCTTGGACTTGCCCTAAGCTATCAGTTTAACACGGCAAGCGGTGCATCCATCGTACTCGTCAACGCAGTTCTTTTCATGGGCTGCCTTGCATTCACAATCGTAAGGAGACAAAATTGATTTCTGCAGTAATTTTTGATTTGGACGGAACCCTGCTCGATACAATCCAGGACCTTGCCGACAGCTGCAACAAAACCCTAGAACAGCTTGGAATGCCACCTCGCACTTTGGAAGAAGTCCGCAGCTTTGTTGGCAACGGAATTGGGCGCCTTATGGAACAGGCAGTTCCGAAGGGCAAAGACAACAAGGACTTTGAAAACTCAGTTGAGCTGATGAAAAAAAATTACAGCACCAACTGGCACAACAAGACAAAACCTTATGACGGAATAATGGATTTGATTTCTGCACTGAAAGAACGCAGAATCAAAATCGGGATAAATTCAAACAAGCCGGATCCACAGGTTAAGGAACTTGCACGGCTTTATTTTTCAGAAGTTGTAGACGAAACTACGGCAGTGGGAGAAAAGGAAGGATTCAAAAGGAAACCTTTTCCTGACCTTGCCAATGAAATCATCCGCATCATGGGTGTTGAGAAAGAGGAAGTTGTCTACATCGGAGATTCTGAAGTTGATGTCGCAACGGCCCGCAATGCAGGCATCAAATGCATTAGCGTAACCTGGGGATTCAGAAGCAGAAAATTTCTCGAGGAAAACGGAGCAAAAATATTTGCAGACAAACCGGAAGAAATTCTAAATTTAATTGAACGACTATGAACAAAGACATTTTTTTACAGGGACAGGTAGCAGAGGATTTTGATTTCTACAGAATCCGCGAAATGATTTCTCACTTTGCTCAAAGCGAAGAAGGACGGGATCAGGTTCTTTCCAGAGAAAGTTCAACAGACAAAGAAAAAATTGACCTATATAAAAACCTTGGCCGTCAGTGGCATCTATACTTAAACTCGGACAACCCACAGGCCCTCTTTGCCTGGCCACCGGTAAAAGGAATTTTCCCTGCATTCGGTGTGGAAGGTGCAGCCCTAAATCAGGAACAGATTTTTGCCTTGGGTCTTTTTGCAACCTACGTAGAAAAAACAAGAAGTGCCATCAACGGAGCAAGAAGCGAACTTAAGATTCCCGACCTTGCAAGGACAATGGACAGCATTCCTTTTCTTGGGCAGGCGGCAGACGAGATTTTCAAAATCCTTGATATTTCAACAGGAGAAGTAAAGGACCTTCCTGTTCTCCGCGAAATCAGATCAAGAATTTCATCCCTCAAAAAAGAAATTGAAAACGCCATAAGAAAATATACATCCGACACCAGTATGAACCAGGCCCTTCAGTCCAATGTACCGGCATTCCGCGCTGACAGGGAACTTCTTGCAGTTCGAGCAGACCACAAGAGTGCCATCAAGGGTATCGTTCACGAAGTAAGTGCCACAGGACAGACCCTCTTCATTGAGCCTGATGAAATCGTAAAATCCAACAACGAACTGGTGGAAGCAGAATTCCGCCTTCAGTCGGAAATAAAAAAAATCTTCCGCGAACTTACCGAAAGTCTTGGAAAGTTCAAGCCGGAATTTATTGAAGCACAGAAAAAAATGATTCTCCTGGACAGCGCCTATGCAGCCGCAAGATGGCAGAATTCCATCAGCGGAATTTTTGCGGAAGACTGCGATATGGAAAAGGAACCTCCTTTCATTTCAAAGGCACGGCATCCTCTTCTTGGCGAAAAGGCTGTGCCAGTAACCATAACCTTTATGCACGGCAAAAATATCCTGATCATTACGGGACCAAACACCGGCGGTAAAACAGTAACATTAAAGACCATTGCCCTCTTTGCCCTTTTGAATCAGGCTGGATTTCCACTTCCTGCAGAAGAAGGGACAAGGCTTCCGATGTTCAGTTCAATTTTTGCAGACATTGGTGACGAACAGTCAATTGATGAATCCCTTTCAACTTTCTCAAGCCGCATGAAAAAAATCGCCCTTGCCCTGAACAATGCCGATGGCAGATCCCTTGTTCTCCTTGACGAACTTGGAAGCGGGACGGATCCTCTTGAAGGCAGCGCCATTGCCATGGCAACCCTGGATTTTCTTCTTGAAAAGAATTCTTTTGTAATTGCAACAACCCATCACGGTGTCCTGAAGAACTACGGCTACACAAATCCAAAGTGCATAAATGCAAGTGTAGAATTCAATACTGAAACTCTAAGGCCAACCTATAACCTTCTCATGGGAATTCCTGGAGAAAGCCATGCACTGGACATTGCCCTTCATTCAGGGTTGCCTGAAGAAGCCGTAAAAAAAGCTCAGAATTACATTTCTACGGAACAGGCTGATGTCAGCACACTGATAAAGGGACTTACAGCAAAACATACTGAACTTGACGACCTCATCCGCCGGCAGAGAATAAAGGAAGCAGACCTGCAGAACAAGGATCTCAAGATCCATAACCGCGAAATCAAAATCATCGAAAGGGACATTGAACTTAAGGAACTTGAAAACAAGCAGAGTTTTGCCTTCCTCCGCGAAACCAGAAGCCAGCTGGAAAACCTTGTGCGCGTTCTTCGAGAAGGAGAAATCACAAAGGAAAAGACACAGGGCGTAAAGAAATTCATAAGCGACCTGGAAGAATCCATTGACCTGCAGAAACTTGAACTTGAAAGGAAGAAAAAAGAACTCGAAGAAGAAATCAATAAACTTAAGTTAGAAGAAGAAAAGATTGCAGAAAACGGCATGCGCATAAAAAAGGCAAAGGAACACGGCACCACAAACGGAAAGAAAACAAGGCAGCGCCTTTCAAATTCCGAAGCCCTAAAGACAGCAACCGTTGACGAACGACAGACAGAATTTGCCAAAAGACAGAAACAGCCTAAAAAGCAGGCTCCGACAAAAATCGTTTACACGGAAGGAATGGAAGTTCTTTGCGGTGCAGAAAAACGCAAGGGAACTTTGGTAAGGCTTGTAAAGGAAGGAATCTGGCAGGTTCAGATAGGATTCATGAAAATGGAAGTTCCTCAGCGTCAGATGATTCCTGCAGAAAAACCTGTTTACGAAAATGCTCGTGCAGACTACTTTGTTGAATCAACTTCAAGTGTTGAAGACGAAGCACCTAAGTTTGAACTCAGGCTTTTGGGCATGAGGTGCGAAGAAGCCTTGCGTGCCCTTGAGCACCAGCTGGACCTTTGCGCCATAAAGAATTTCAGGAATTTTTCGATTGTACACGGAAAGGGAAACGGAATTTTGCAGCAGGCCGTACACGACTACCTGGCACACTATCCTGGGGTAAAGGACTACCACTTTGCACGCCCGGAAGAAGGCGGCAGCGGCAAGACCTATGTTGAACTGAATTAGATTTCCAGTTCAGGGATTTTTTCTTTCAATCTTGAAAGGAACTGCTGGCCCGTAACACCTTCGCGAAGGCAGGCAAAAATGCAGTTTTCACCGGCAATGGTACCGAGAATGTCATCAAGGTTCATGGCATCAAGGGCATTGGAAACACTGTCCGCATGACCGCCAAAAGTCTTGATGACAACCATGTTACCGCTAAAATCTATGCTTACATAACCGCGAAGAAAATCACGGACATAAATCTGGTCGTTTTCAGAAAGATCCTCGTCTTCCTGAATTGTATATACATAGCCATTGCTTCCGTCGCTAACCTTTCCAACCTTCATGAGCTTCAGGTCACGGGAAAGAGTCGCCTGAGTCACTTCAAAACCGTCGGCAAGCAAAAGGTTCAGCAATTCGTCCTGGCTCTTTATTTTATTGTTCTTTATGAGCTTTTTGATCGTCTTTAGTCTCTGATGTCTGTCTTTCATTTCTATAAATATACATAATTTTGCATATTTATGCAAAATAAATCTCAATTTGTTGTAATGTTTTCTATTATTTGCTATAGTTTTCAATCAATAAATAGAAATCTTGCTATTAAAGGAGTTTTTTATGGCAATTTCATGGAATAATTTGGACAAGCTTGAATCTTTCAAGAAGCTCCAGTCCCTCAAAAATTCAGTTTCAGTTGCAAAGGAACTTTCTGGTCCTGACGGTGCAAAGCGCGTTGCAGAATATTCAATTCCTATGGCAGGCGGACTTACATACAATTATGCAGCAAAACAGGTAAACGCTCAGGTTCTTTCTGTTCTTGAAGAACTTGCAAAGGAATCTCAGCTCCTTGAAAAATTCGAAGCACTCTACAACGGTGATGTAATCAACACTGGAGAAAACCGCATGGTTCTTCACCAGCTTCTCCGCGGACAGCTTGGCAAGGATGTTATGGCTGACGGCGTAAACAAGCGCGAATTCTACATCAACGAACAGAAGAAGATGGCTGATTTTGCTGCCAAGGTTCACAATGGTGAAATCCTAAACGAAAAGGGTGAAAAGTTTACAACAGTTTGCCAGATCGGTATCGGTGGTTCTGACCTCGGTCCACGCGCAATCTACCTTGCACTCGAAAACTGGGCAAAGGCAAACAACACATTCAAGATGGATGCCAAATTCATCTCAAATGTTGACCCAGACGATGCAGCAGCAGTTTGCTCTTCAATCGACATTTCAAAGACAATCTTCATCCTTGTTTCAAAATCTGGAACAACTCTTGAAACACTTACAAACGAATCATTCGTAAAGGACTTCATCGTAAAGGCTGGATGCAACCCATCTAAGCACATGATTGCAGTTACTTCTGAAACATCACCACTTGCAAAGAGCCCGGACTACCTTGCAGCATTCTTCATGGATGACTACATTGGCGGACGCTACTCTTCTTCTTCTGGTGTAGGTGGAGCAATCCTTTCACTCGCATTCGGACCAAAGGTTTTCGCAGACTTCCTTGACGGTGCAGCAGCAGAAGATGCAACAGCAAAGAATGCTGACATCAGAAAGAACCCAGCCCTTCTCGACGCCCTCATCGGTGTATACGAAAGAAACGTTCAGGGATACCCTTCAACAGCAGTACTCCCATACTCACAGGCTCTCTCAAGATTCCCAGCACACCTTCAGCAGCTCGATATGGAATCAAACGGTAAGTCTGTTAACCGTTTTGGCGAAAAGATCAGCTACGTTACAGGCCCTGTAATTTTTGGTGAACCAGGAACAAACGGACAGCACTCATTCTACCAGTTGCTCCACCAGGGAACAGACATCGTTCCACTCCAGTTCATCGCATACAGCGAAAACCAAACAGGAAAGGATGTTGTAATTGAAGATTCAACAAGCCAGAAGAAACTCTGCGCTAATGTTACAGCACAGATCATCGCTTTTGCCTGCGGAAAGGACAATGAAAATCCAAACAAGTTCTTTGCCGGTGAACGCCCATCAAGCCTTATCTACGGAAAGCAGGTTAACCCAACATCTATCGGAGCCCTTCTTGCTCACTTCGAAAACAAGGTAATGTTCCAGGGCTTCATCTGGAACATCAACTCTTTCGACCAGGAAGGAGTACAGCTCGGTAAGGTACTTGCAAAGACAGTTCTCGGCGGAAAAATGGACGGTGCCCTTAAAGCTTTCGCAGACCTGCTTATAAAGTAAGCAACAGCTTCAACCAGAATAGCGGTTTCCCGTTAAAGAAGTATGATGGAGCTTTGGAAACACACACAAAAATTTTCGGGCTCTAATTCAATGCATAATTCATAATGGGTAATGCATAATTGATCCCTTAAAAAGGAAGACAACTTCATTTTTAAGGGATTTTTTTTATTCCAGTTCTTATTCAACATAACTTTTTTTTCTGTTAAAATGTTTATATGACAAACACACTGCGCCTTGGAATCGACATTGGATCAACAACTGTAAAAGTTGTTGTATACGACAAGACTAAAAATGAAATTCTTTTTCATAAATATCAGCGGCACCATGCGGAACAGAGAAAAACCGCAGCCCGGTTGCTTGAAGAAGTAGAATCCCTTTATCCTGGACAGAAATTCAGGATTGGAATCTGTGGTTCCGGAGGAAAGAACATTGCCGAACTTACAGGCGCACACTACATTCAAGAAGTTGTTGCAAACTCGTCTGCAGTCCGTGCAAAATATCCGGAAGCAAGAACAGCCATAGAACTAGGCGGCCAGGACGCAAAAATAATTTTCTTCTATTACGATGAAAAACAGCAGCGGCTCATGACAAGCGACATGAGAATGAACGGTTCCTGCGCAGGCGGAACCGGTGCTTTCATAGATGAAATTGCATCCCTCCTTAAAGTACCCGTTGAAGAATTTGAAGGACTTGCAAGCCGCGGAAAAACAGTGCATTCAATTTCAGGCCGCTGCGGAGTATTTGCAAAGACAGACATTCAGGGTCTTTTAAATCAAAGTGTAAGCCGCGAAGAAATTGCCCTTTCAGCCTTCCATGCCATCGTTAAACAGACCATCGGTGGACTTGCTCAGGGACTTGAACTTAAGGCTCCTGTAATTTTTGAAGGCGGACCATTAAATTTCAATCCTACTTTGATAAAGGCCTTCTGCGAAAGGCTGAACCTTAAAGAGGGAGATTTCATTCTTCCGGAAAATCCAGATACAATCGTAGCTCTTGGTTCAGCCCTTGCTGTGGATGAACTTTTTTCTGACTCTGACAAGGACGAAATTGATTTGAACGAAGCCATTGCAAAGCTCAGGGCAAGCAACGGCATTTCAGATGAAAGAAAGAATGCATCTACAAAACCATACTTTGACAACGAAGACGAATGCCGCGAATGGCGTGAGGCTCACAAAACGGCAGAAATAAAGGGACCTGAATTAAAGGAAGGCGATGTACTGGACATTTATATCGGTATTGATGCAGGTTCAACAACATCAAAACTTGTTTTCCTTAACAAAGACGAAGAAGTCGTAGATAAGTTCTATGCAAACAACGAAGGTGATCCTATCCGCATCGTAAAGGAAGGTTTGCGTCACCTCTATAAAAAATACAAAAAGATGGGGGTTTCCCTCAATGTTCTTGGCCTTGGAACCACAGGCTACGGTGAACTTTTACTTGGAACTGCTTTTGGTGCTGACTACCACACTGTAGAAACTGTAGCCCATTCCACAGCGGCAAGAAAATACATGAAGGATGTAAGCTTCATTCTAGACATCGGTGGTCAGGACATGAAGGGTATCTGGGTTCAGGATGACATAGTTACAAACATCACGCTGAACGAAGCCTGTTCATCTGGATGCGGTTCCTTCCTGCAGAACTTTGCAACATCACTGAACATTCCGCTGGAAAAAATTGCCGACGCGGCCTTCTCTTCCAGACATCCTGCAAACCTTGGAAGCCGCTGTACAGTATTCATGAACAGCACCATCATTACGGAACAGAAAAACGGCTGCAATGCAGAAGACATTATGGCAGGCCTTTGCCGTTCCATCATTGAAAATGTCTTTACAAAAGTTGTACGCATTTCAGATACATCAAGCCTTGGAAAAAACATCATGGTTCAGGGCGGCACTTTCAAGAATGATGCAGTCCTCCGTGCCATCGAACAGTATCTTGGAGTAAATGTAAACCGTGCTCCTTTCCCAGGCGAAATGGGAGCCATCGGTGTTGCCCTCCTTGCAAAAAAACATGCAGGAGAATCTTCTAAATTCATTGGCTTTGAAAAACTTTCAGGCTTTACTTACGAACAGGAAGAAAACAATCTTTGTCCTCACTGCGCAAACCACTGTAACAGAACCATCGTAAAATTTCCGAACGGTTCATCATATGTTACAGGCAACAGGTGTCCCCGTGGCGAAAGCCTTGAAGAAAATGCACCTGCAGTAAAAAATGTTCCGGATCTTTTCCTTGTCAGGGAAGCTTTGCTCACAAAGAAATACAAGTTTACTGAAGTAAGCGCAAAGAAAAACCTTAAGGTTGGTTTTCCTCGCTGCCTTGAATTCTGGGACAGCCTTCCTTTCTGGACCACCTTCTTTGGTGCCCTTGGTTTTGAAACTGTAATTTCAGATCCAAGTACCAGACCAATGTTTGAAGAAGGCTTGCCTTTTGTTGCATCGGATACGGTTTGCTTCCCTGCAAAACTTGTTCACGGCCACATGCAGAACCTTGCAGACAAAAAGGTTGATGTCATCTTCATGCCTATGATCATGAACATGCCTGCTAAGGATACTGAAGGCAAAAGCAATTATGTTTGTGCCGTTGTCAAAGGCTATCCTCTTGTAATCTACAATCAGGAAAATCCTGCAGAAAGATGGAATCTTCGCTACGAACATCCAATGTTCCACTGGTATTCTGAAAAAGACAGATACAACCAGATTGAAAGATACATGGCAAATGCCTTTGGAATTTCCAAATCAGATGTAAAGAAAGCTTTTGACCAGGGTATGGCATCCATAAATGAATTCCGCAGCACCCTTGTAACCATGGCGGACAAGATTCGCGAAAAAGTAAAGGCAGAAGGAAAATTTGCCGTTGTACTTGCAGGTCGTCCATATCATACGGATCCACTTGTAAGCCACGATCTTTCCCGCGTATTCACAAAAGAAGGCATTCCTGTCCTTACAGTTGATTCTCTTTCCGGACTCGAAAAGGCAGACCTTCGCTACACAAGGGCAGAAGTTACAAACAACTTCCACACAAGAATGCTTGCCGGTGCCCTTCTTTCAGCCCAATCCCCGGAACTGGAATTCGCACAGATCGTCAGCTTTGGATGCGGACACGATGCTATCCTTTCAGATGAAGTCATCCGCATTACAAATGAAGTTTCCAGCAAGGCACCTTTGATCCTCAAAATGGATGAAGGAGGAGCAAGCAACAGCCTGAATATCCGCGTTAAGTCTTTCATTGAAACCATTGCAGAACGCCGCAACAAAAATGCCCACAATTCAGAAGAGGCAAAACCACTCACAGATGCATACACGGCAAAGTTCTATAAACAGGACAGAAAAATCAAGACTGTTCTTGTCCCAAATGTTTCCGTTGCTTTCTGCAAGCTTTTGAGCGGAACCCTTACAAGAAGCGGAATCATTGCTGAACCACTTCCACTTGGAAGCATAAATGAAATCCGCCTTGGCAAAAAATATGTTCACAACGACACCTGTTTCCCAGCCCAGATAGTTATCGGAGAAGCAATCAGTGCATTGCAGAGCGGAAAATACGATCCTGACAAAGTTGCCATCGGTATGGCAAAGTACCAGGGTGACTGCCGCCTTACACATTATTCTGCCCTTCTCCGCCGTGCCCTTGATGCCGCAGGATTTACACAGGTTCCTATCGTTTCAACAGACCCGGTTGACTACAAGGAAATGCACCCTGGAATCAAACTTGGAAACATGTTCAACATTGCAACGGTTTGGGCTGTTGTAATCATGGACATTCTTGAAGAACTCAGAAGAAAAATTCGTCCTTACGAAATCAATGCAGGCGAAACAAACAGAATCTTTGATGAAGCAATAGACAGAATTTCTGCCGCCCTTGTTACAAGCACAACAAAGGCCGTAAAGGAATTCAAGGTTGCAATCGAAAAATTTACCAAGATAAAGTACGACAGGACAAACCTCAAGCCACGCGTATTCATTACGGGTGAATATCTTGTTACCTTCCATCCAGGCTCAAATTTCTATGTTGAAGAATACCTCGAAAAGAACGGAATGGAAGTAATTCTTCCAAGGATGATAAATGTCTTCTGGAAGGATTTCCATTCACGCATCTGCGAAATGAAGGACTACAAGGTTAAGTTTCCTCTTGATCAGGGACCATTCAGTTTTGTTGTAGAAGGACTCATCAATGTGGCCCTTACAACCTGCGAAAAGATTGCAGAAGTTCATCCACTCTACAAGAAGATTGTTCGTCTTCCGGCATTGGCCATTGAAAACAACCATGTCATGGAACGCACATTCCTTTCTGGAGAAGGCTGGCTCATTCCTGGTGAAATCCGTGAATTTGCAAGGGACGGAGTAACTTCATTTGTAATTCTTCAGCCATTCGGCTGTCTTCCAAACCACATTACAGGCCGCGGAAGCATGAAGAAGATCAAGGAAGAATTCCCTGCAATCCAGATTCTGCCTCTGGATCTTGATCCTGATACATCATTCGCAAATGTAGAAAACCGTCTGCAGATGCTCATTATGAATGAAAAAAACAGGCACTGATTGCTTCGTTGCAAAGCGACTCGCAATGACGATACTTTCCTTGAAAAGCGCCTTGCAATGACGATGATTTCACCGTCATTGCGAGCCCGGAACGGGCGTGGCAATCCATGGGCCACAAGTAGCATTTTGGAACGAAGACCATACTTTAACTCTCATTCATTAATTCACAAACTGAAACAGAACGAACTAACTCTTAAGCCCAAACAGGGTCTTGCAGTTTTCGTCTACAAGCTTGTCCAGTTTGTCAGTACTCATTCCCAATTTTCCTGAAACGAATTCGTAGGTATATTTGATGAAGAGAGGATTGTTTTCCTGCCCGCGCATTGGAACAGGTGCAAGATATGGGCTGTCTGTTTCCAAAAGAATCCTATCCTTTGGAAGATAGTTCAGAAGGGCATTAAGGTCGTCCATCTGGTTTTTCTTTGTGTATGTAAGGGCACCGCCAAGGGCAATGTACCACCCCATATCAAGAAACTGCTTTGCTTCGTTAATTCCATAGCTGAAGCAATGAACGATGCCGCGGTTGTAACGGATACTGCGGAGAACATCCATTGTATCATCGAAACCGTCACGGCTGTGAATGATGAAAGGAAGATCCAGTTCACGGGCAAGTTCCAGCTGCATGCCAAAAAGTTCCTTTTCCCCGTAGAAAACAGAATCATCGTAGTCTTCGCGGCAGTGATGGTCGGCACCTTCAGGGTTCCAGTGATGATCGATTCCGCCTTCACCGATGGCGCAAAGATGTTTTGCAAAGCAACTGTCGCTTCCACGGAATTCTTCGATGGTTTCCCGTAGAGTTTCAATGGCAGTATAGCGGACTTCTATGCTGTCCTTGTCCGGCCAGATTCCGGCTGAAAGATAAATTGATTTCTTAAGCTTGCTCTGCATGTTTACATCGGGCAAGGCTTCAAGGCAGTCTTCAATTGTCTGTGCACGGAAAATGAGGTCATCGGCTCTGGTACCGATATCAAGACCAAAGTAAATTTTATTTTTTGCCATCTGCTCCAGGATTTCAGTCCCGAATTCCTGGCTGTTGTTTTCCACAAGATGATGAAAATGAAAATGTGTATCACTGAACATAAAATGCTCCAATTAATGATTAAGTTATACACAAAAAACAAAGTTTTTTCTATAAATAAGTGAAACAAGAAAGAATGGAATTAAACAAAAAAATCATGACAGTTCATAAAAAAAGAAAAAAACATGCCTCATACAATTGCAAATTTATTATGGTTTATGCTAATGAATTTCTTAAAACATTGGGGTCTGTCCCCTTGTGTCTGTTTACAGGATGTACAGCATTTAAAAATTACTGAAACCTGATTTAACTTGAATTTTTGATTTTAATTCTTTATAGGGATTTATTCTTTTTGCTTGCACTAATAAATATTAACTCCGTAATCTATAATAAATGGTTTATATTTTTTTTTGCTTTATAATGGAAATTATTATGAAACTGATAAACACTGAAATAAATTACACGGATAAAATATTAATTAAATGGGATGATAAATTTCTTATTGGAATTCCTGTTATTGATGAACAACACAAAAAACTCATACAGTTATGCGAAGATTTCTATCAGGCCCTAATGGCAGGAAAAGAAAAAACAGACTGGCAGGATTCACTTACTGCTGCACTAAAAAATTGTGTTGATTATGTAAGGTTTCATTTTAGTTCTGAAGAAAAACTTATGCTTGCATGCGGGTTTGAATTTTATTCACAGCATAAAATACAGCATGAAGATTTTATAAGAAAAGTTCTTGAACTTTCATCTTCTTCAAACAGCTGGAACTATAAATCTGCCATGGAATTTGTTTTTTTTCTTTACAACTGGATTTTAACTCATATTGGTCATACTGACAGACTTTATGTAAATCAACTTAAGGAATATATTCTTAAACAAAATCAAAAATAATTTTTGAAATATACATAAATATTACTACTATACAAATTTTTACTAGATTCAAAAAAAAGAAAAATATTATTATATTATAACTAATGAAAGTTTTTTGTGTAAAAATTTCAGGAATTCTCTTAAACATCTTCCTTTGTAATTTTTGTATTGCACAGGTAGTTAAAACTCCTTTTCCCATAAATAAACTTTCCTGGAGTCATAATAACGAAGCTTTTTCTTTTTCCGAAGGGAATAATATTTTTTTAAGGGATTCTAAAACTTACGAGTTGCTTAATACAATTAATATAAAAAATATTTCCAATTTTACTTTTTCCAGAGAAGGTGAAAAGCAGGTTTTGCTTGCCATAAGCAAAGATGGATTTTTTTTCGTCTATAATCTGGAACTTAAGGATGGTAAACTTACACTTACGTCGCAGCAGCCTTATTTTTCAATAAACATGTCAAACCGCAGAAATATTTCCCAGGTTGCTTTCAGTGAAAACAGCGACTACATTGCACTTGCCATGGAAGACAATTCAATTAATCTGTTTTTTAAATTAAGAATTTCAAAACAGGCATTCAGCAAAAAACTTTCAGGACATTGGAGTTCTATTTACAATTTAGAATTCAGTAAAGATTCAAAATACTTAGTAAGTACTTCTTCAGATGGAACTGCCATGGTTTGGGATTGCGGAAATTCAAATCAAAAAATCATACTTAGGAATATTTATACAGAAAATCAAGTTCCTGCCCTTTTTCTAAATAATTCAAATATTATATGCTGCGACAGTGAATCATCATTTGCCGTATATAATCTGAATGGGGAAAAACAGCTTTCAATAAACACGCTTAATAAAATCCGCATGATAAAACCAATGCTTACAGGACGTTATGTTTCCATTCTGACAGATGAAAACGAAATTCAAATTTATGATATTTCAAATAATAAATGGATTGGCTATATTCCAAAATGCTCTGCATCTATGGTAACTGACTATCAGTTCAACAAAGACTGTACATATATTTTAATCGGAACTCAGGATGGTTGCATTTATAAATATGTCCTTGCAGAAGTACTGCTTCATCCTAACGAAAAACCAAAGAAAATCATAAAAGAAACTTCAGAATTAAATAAAATTCAAACTGCACGGCCTGTAATAGAAGGAAGAAATTCTCTTGTTCTTTCTGCAGGAGCATCTTATCTTCAGTCACCATTTTTATTTTCCTTAAACCTTGACGCACAGTTTAGATATAGAAAAAAACTTGAACCTTTTTTTTTAGGAATTGGACTGGAAGGGCAGTTAGGTTTTTCAAAAGACAGTGAAATTCAGAATTATAGACTAAACGGTGAAAAATTTAATAATCTGAATATAATTACTGGAACACTGTATGTTCCCATGGGAATTCAATTTTTCCCGGGAAATAAAAATTTTTATTTTATTTTTGTCTGTAAAGGTGGTGTCAGGATTACAGAACTTGCACTGCTCAGTAAGTCACGGTACATTATCGGCGACTATGAAACCACTTATTACGTAAGCGGCAGCACAGGTTTTGGTTATAGATTTTTTGAAACCACAGTAAATTTGGAATATGATGGAATTGGAAAACTCAATCCATCAATTTATGCAGGATTAAATTTTAAAATGGGATAAACAATGAAACGAAGAGCAGTATTACAAATTATTCAATGTTTGGTATTTTTTTCTTTTCATTTATTTTTTTCTTGCAATGATGCCTATGGTGATATGATTGAAAAATTTGATTCCCAGCTAACAACATCTCCTAAAAAAGAAAATTCCATTACTGATTCTGGATTTACAGAAAGCAACATGATTTTGCAGGATTCATATGTTCTAGATAAAAACTGCACATTTTCTCTTTCAGCACCAGCAGGAGGAATAGAATATAGATGGGAAATTTTAGGAAATAATTCAGGCGAAAATATTTTACTTTGCGAAAAAAGATCATTTACATACCTTATGCCAGGAAAGTTTTCAACAGATAAATCAAATTCTCTTCTTCTTACAGTAATAGATTCAACAGGAAGGGAATATAAGGATACGGCAGAAATTATTTTTAGATAATAAAACGGATTAAGAACAGGAAGTAAAAATTGAAGTTTATTAACTTTTACAAGTGCCCAGTAAATAAATAAACACATCTCATTCTTGCCCTTAATGCGTTTAGTTATAAGGAGTAAAAAATATGAAGATTTCTTTTAGAAAACTGTTTTCAGCAGCTTTAACAGCGGCTCTTGTTTTTGCAGGATGCTCAAATATTAATGATGTTGAAAAAAATGACCCAAAATGTCTATCTACAGTTAAGATAGACGAATCATCGTCTATTTCCAGACAAATTAATCCAGATCCATTTACTGCTGGTGTTTTTTCTAAGATAACACTTTCTGGAAAATCAAACTATGGGAACACATTAGCAGAAGTTGAACTTACTTTTACTGACGGCAAGGCACAAGTTGCACTTGAATATGCTATTTGGGAATTAACTCTTAAAGCATACAAAACAATCGGCGGTACAGATCAGGTTGTATTAATGGGTAAAAACACAGCAGATCTTACAAACGGTGGAACAGACATTTCATTTAAATTAACAACTTCCAACGTTACAACAAAAGGATATGTTGACCTTACATGTATTTATCATAAATCAACAACTAGCATTTCAAAAATAAAGGCGGGTCTTTATAATCTGTTTACAGATGAAGCAATATATGAAAAAGAAATTGACAGTACAGACATTACTACAGATGCCGGTTTATGCACCTTTAATTTTACAGAAACAACAACTGCCATTGATCCAGGTACCTACACATACAAGGTTGTTTTCTACACAGGAACAGATACTAAGGTTGGTCTATGGTCTGATATTCTTTTAATTGCTCCGGGAAACACAACAGCAAAAACAGTTAATATTCCACCCGTTATCACAGAGAAACCTGACTCTCCTTCAAACCTTTGTGCTTATTATGTTGATGATACTGAAACAAATGGTTATTACAATGTTAAGCTTACATGGGAAGACAATTCTTCTAATGAAGAATATTATGTCATTACAATCAATGAATATGATTCTTATGGTGCAGCTGCTGTTTTATATAAAGAACTTGGAACAACTGAAGAAACAGCAACTAATAAGGAAGTATTCGTTTCAAGCCAGGAATATGTTTCAGGTTCAATACTTGCAAACAATACAGAAGTTGAACTTAAACTTCCTACAGGAAAACTTTTTGACGTTTCTATTAAAGCAGTAAACTTTGTAAACTCATCTGATGAAGTTACAAGAACAGTAGTTCCTACAGAAACTGCAGGTTGTACAGCAGTTGCAGCAAATGATAAAATTACAAAAACCATGATTACCTATAATTTCCCTGGTAAAACTCTTACAATAGATTCAAATACATATTTTAATTCTTATACAGAATACAAATCATGGAAAAAAGATACAACTGAATTTACACTTCTTGATTCCAGTCTTATTAATGAATGTAAGGGTTGGACTGAAACAACAATTGAAACTGCTCCAGTAGTTACATCTTATACATCTCATGAAAACAAAACTTTCTACGCAAAATTCACTGCAGATTCAAATATTGATTATACAATTGAAGAATATCAGGGTGGTTTTAAAGACGCTGAACTCACAATAACAAAAGCAGATGGTTCTACAATTAGTAATGGAGACATAATCGGCAATACTGATGAAATCAAAGTTAATGTTTCTGGAGATTACGAATACTTCCTTGTAAAAGTCAACAATCATACTTATTCTGGCTCTATTGGTGGAACAGGAATAACATTTACTGGTACACAAATAAAGGTTACAGGAAATACAGCAATTTCAATTATTGCCAAGATTAAGAATTCTGATAAATTTGCAGGCGAAACAATTACATTGAACTTTTCAAACTGATTACTGCATATAGCTAATTAAACTTATGGGGGATGACTCATACTTATTGGTCATCCCCTTTTTTTCAGAATAGAAATTACTTTGTCTGAATAAAATAAAAAAACCTGACTTCAGTTTAAGAAATCAGGCTTTAAGTTGCCGAGCACCGGAATCGAACCGGCACGACAGGTTAAGTGTCGAGGGATTTTAAGTCCCTTGTGTCTACCAATTCCACCAGCTCGGCGACACGCTTGATAATATATATTATTTTGGTGTCAAATTCAATACGGTTTATTTAGCGAACCTTGCTGAAGAGGTCCGACATCTGGTCTCTCCATTCCGGTTTCTTGTCCTTTTCTTCCCAATCGATGATTTTTCTGATCTGGAAATGCTTTGGATCATGAACATTGGCAAAATAGATTACGCCGAAACGTCCCTGACCTATGTATGCAATTTTTTCACCGTTTTCAAGTTTTGTATCATTCTGAATCTTTGCAAGGGCACAATCAAAATGAAGAGGAGAACCACTGGCAGGATCATTGAATGCGGAAGACAGGTCACGGATAATTTCATTGCATACGGGACACATAGGCTGATTTGCATCCTTGAAGTTACGGATGGCTTCTTCATTTTCACGAATCTGATCTTCCGATACAGCCTTGATAGTAGGCTTGAAAACAGGCTTTGAATTCTTCTGCTGATTATGATTGTCATGAGAATGCCTGTTGTTCTTCCAGTTTCCGTTATTGTGCTTTTTATTATGTCTATCGTGACGCATAAACATATTATAGTAGACTTAAAGATTTTTTTCTATATGATTCTCGACAATTTGCCTGCTAAGTATCAGGGCTATCCTGTCTATTGCTGAATTGATGTAATTTTCATCCTGGATTTTTTTCTGCAACTCCAGAATTTTTGGTGACAATGTCTGTTTAACTGGTGCATTCTTTGACTGCATTCATTTTACTCCGAAAAAGCATTGACAATGTGGTGCACCGGATCCAGCCCCGGAACATCAATGGCAAGAACATCATATCTGATGAACCTGTTACTATATTGTCGATGATTTTGGAGGTAAGATTTAGAAGTTTTAATAATCTTTTTTTGTTTTGTTGAATTTAATTCGTGGGAAAGGATTTCAAGATTACCATGCGGAAGGCTTTTTACCTCTACAAAAACAACAGTATCATCCTTTAAGGCAACAATATCGATTTCACCTGTCCTTATGCGATAATTTCTGTCCAGGATTTCATACTTTTGGGAAAGAAGAAAATTAACGGCCCTGTCTTCGCCCAAATTCCCCTTTTCCCTTGTGGAAAGTTCTGAATTAGATTTCTTCAAGCTCTGCGATGTCCTCATCGTCATCAAGAGGTTCAAGTTCTTCCACATCGTTTTCTTCTTCGTAGTCATCGTGAATAATATGACCTTCTGTAACAAGAAAAGGAATGTTCCATCTTTTGAGAGCCGAAATATGGAAAGGCTTTGCAGGACGATTTTCTCCAAGGAACATGTTCTGGCCATCTTCAAAGAATACAGGAGCACTAAAGCGAACTCCAGGCTTAATAAAACTGCAATGTATAATCATCTAATCACCCTCTTTTCTATACTCTTCCCGATTCTTTTCAAGAAAGGAAATCATTGAAAAAACACCTGCTACAGCTTCCCAGGTTGCTTCCGGAATGCATTCGCCAATCTGATGTACGGAAAGAACATTTGCAAGGATGTCGTCTTCCACTACTGGAATTCCATTTTCCCTTGCAATTTCAACCATCTTCTTTGCAAAAATTCCGGAAGTCTTTGCAGTTATCAGCGGTGCATCTACATTTTCTGGATATTTAAGAGATACAGCCAGCAGATTATTTTTCATTTTTTTTTACCTTCAGGCAATATCTTCAAAGGAGAAGGGAATTTCTGAAGAAGAATAGAGTCCTTCAGAATAAGCGAGGTCGGAATAGGTTACTGGCACAGAATTGCCGTTCATGCCGGAACAAAACAACTCTCCAAGCCGTTTTTCCTCATTTTCAATCTCAGAGGACAAAATCGGCGGTAATGAACAGAACCGAACTTCCTTCACCTTGCTGTTGATAAAATATAGCACAAAAAAATACTTTTTGCACGACATTTCACAATTTATTTGTATTTTTTCAGTTGTCTTGAGTTCCGTATCCAAAAGCAGCTTTATGAACCCCCGGGCTGAATTTTCCTTTTGCTGCCATTCGTAGGGAAGGACAACCCAGTGCTTTGAACTTTCCGGATTCTTGAAGTGATTGAGGAAAGCCAGGATCCCGCTTTTCTTGCATGGAAGAACCGAATAGAACCCCTTGAGAAAATCTTCGTCATCACCTTCTTCTTCAGCGGCAGATTCCCTTTCTTCCGAAGAACCGGCGCCCTTTCCATTGGGGTCTGTCCCCTCTGTCACATTGGGGTCTGTCCCCTCTGTCACATCAAGATAAAGAAGCAGCTGCCCTACTTTTTCTTCCGTAGGTTCAATGCCCTTTTCAAGCAGCATGCAGGCAATTTCTGCAGCAGCCTTTTCCTTTCCTGGAAAATTCAGTGCAACAGACCTGGATCTCTGGAGTATTTTTTTATCTATGCGGACACCGCTTTGTTCCATGAATTCAAAGACTTTTGCAGTTATTTGGTCGGGAACAAAGCCATTTGCTTCCATGAACCTTACGAAGGACGAAGCAAAAATCTTTTCACTTTCCGGCTGAAGGAGAATCTTGCCGCCGGAATCCACAACTTTTGCCTCAAAAGTCTGTCCCGGTTCAAAATTTCGCTGGCACTTTACATTGAATTTTCCGCCGCCAAATGAAACAAGACTGGTGTCATCCCCGTTGTTCTTCAGGACAGTAACCCTTATCTTCTGCCCGTCGGCAATAGTTACAGGAGAATTTTCTGAATTGTAAAATCCTGTCGTTCCAGGAGCAAAGGAAACGTTCATGACTTGATTATACCATGGAGACAAAAAAAAAGACCACCCGTAAAGGTGATCCCATGTAGCTAAGCAGTCTTTCCCACGAAGTGCGAAGCACTTCGTGCAGAAACTTCCTCCGGAAGTTTCCTATTTCTTTGCTGCTGCCTTGTGTTCTGCGTTGATCTGTGCTTCGCGAACATCAGCTGCCTTAGCAACTTCACGAGCGAATGCAACGCGTGCGTTTGCCTTAGCACCGATAAGTTCCTTAATCTTTGCAGCCTTACCGATCTTGTCGCGAACGTAGTAGATCTTTGAGCGGCGAACCTTACCTGGGCGGATGAGTTCAACCTTGATGATACGTGGGCTGTTTACTGGGAATACACGTTCAACACCTACACCGTAGCTTTCCTTACGTACTGTGAATGTTCTGCGGGCACCTTCACCCTTGATGCAGAGTACAACACCTTCGTAAAGCTGGATGCGCTTTGTCTTACCTTCAATGATTTCGAAGTGAACTTTTACTGTGTCTCCAACGCGGAAACATTCAGCATTTTCTTTCTTCTGCTGTTCTTCAATAGTCTTAATAAGATCCATCTTATTTTCTCCTGTTGCGTTTCTTCCTGCTGTCATGCTTATGGTTTACATACTCAGCAAGTTCGTCGATCATTTTTTCTGCTTCTTCAGAAAGGGTACCCATCATCCTTGCCTTGTAAATCAGGTCAGGCCTGTTCCTCAAGGTTTTCTGAAGGCTCTTTCTAAGCCGCCACTTCCGGATTTCTTCGTGGTTTCCGCTCTGCAAGACAGCCGGTACTTCCATGCCCTTGTATACATTTGGCCTTGTATACTGGGGATATTCCAGAAGATTGTCAGAAAAGCTTTCCTCACTAAGTGACTCACTTGTTATGACACCGTCTACAAGTCTGTAAACCGTATCAACGATAACCGTGGCCGCAAGCTCACCGCTTGACATCACATAGTCGCCGATGGATATTTCTTCATCAACGTAGGAATCAATGATTCGCTGATCGATACCTTCGTACCTTCCGCAAACCAGTACAAGTTCTTCTTTCTGACTGAGTTCCTGCGCTTTGGCCTGAGTAAGGGGCTTTCCGCTTGGCGTAACATAGATTACATGTTTCGTCTTTCTGTATGCCTCTACACTGTCAAGTGCAAGTCCTAAAGGTTCAGGTAGCAAAAGCTGCCCTGCTCCTCCGCCATAGGGAGCGTCATCACACGTGTGGTGTCTATCATGGGCAAAATCCCTGATATTAACCAAATCGTAGGCAATAATTCCCTTTTCAACCGCTTTGGCCATGATCGAACTTTCAAAAAAAGCCCGCGGAATCTCCGGGAATAAGGTCAGCACTGTAAATTTCATGGAATTACTCCAGAATCCAGAGGTGCATCAGCTGCATCTGTCTGTTATCAACATCAACCTTTCCGATGAATTCATCCTTGAACGGAACATAGACCGTCTTTGGATTCCCTTTCCTGGTCAGTTTGACGTCATCCGATAAAAACGAACAGCTCTCGGACAGCAAAATCTCAACGAGATAACCTGATCCGCCTTCCAATACGTTTGTGACTGTTCCAACAATTGAATTTTCATCAAATGCCGGTGCGGTATCACCCGCCGTTTCCTTATACCATATTGAACAACCCTTAAGGTCTTCAATATACCACTCATCCTTCTGCAATTTATGAGCTTTTTCTCGGGGAACTACGATCTCCCACCTGTTGAATTTTGCAGCTTCCTCAGGAGAGTTTATTCCCTCGATTTTCATGTACAGAATGTTGCTGCCTTCACTCACCGACTCGACTTTTGCGAGGCGTGAAACAGTTCCATTCGTCAAAGTAACTTCGTCCATATCAGCGAAATGCTCATACTCGCCGGAAGTACTTTCAACTTTGAATTCGCCCGTAATTCCGTGTGAACCGCGGACAATACCAACTACAAACTTGTCTTTCAATGCAGCTGCCATCAGTCTAAGATTTCCAGACTATAGCGCTTTCCATCCTTGTTGGATGTTGCACTCAAAACAGTTCGCAGAGCCTTTGCAATACGACCGTATTTTCCAATAACTTTGCCAATGTCGCCTTGAGCTACGCTTAACTGTAATACAGGGCCGCGCTCACCCTCGGTTTCTGTCACAGAGACTGAAGCAGGATCATCGACCAATGATTTTGCAATAAATTCAATCAGGTCTTTTTCCATCTTTTAGCTCCTCTGTAAATTACTTGGAAATTGCCTTGCCGTCTGCTGCCAATCCACCCTGTCTGAAAATCTTCTTAACAGTTTCAGTAGGCTGTGCACCAACACTGATCCAGTACTTTGCGCGTTCTACGTCAAATACTGTTTCCTGTCCGTCAGCGATTGGGTGATACTGACCGATTTCTTCAATTGTTGTACCGTTGCGTGGCTTGCGTGCATCCTGTACGACAATACGATAGTCTGGGCGCTTCTTTGCTCCCAATTTCATAAGTCTGATTTTGACCACTTTTGTCCTCCATAGGTCTCTCGCGAACTGGGTTAAGACCTAAGATATAGTATTCGCGCCATAATATAGCGTGAGCAAATAATATATAGAAAAAAAAGGCTTTAGTCTAGAGAATTCCCAAGGAATTCCAGGGGAATTCGACGGGAATTTGAAGATAAAAAAAAGCCCGCAAGATTCAAACCTGCAGGCTCTGCAAAAGGTCTTGAAGACCTGTTCTATTTGTTTTCCATGAGTTCAACAAGGCTGCCAAAGACAGGCTTTGCCTTAAGGTCCTTGTCAAAAAGGTGGGCATCACCGTAACCGCGGAAAGTTGCAGGAACCCAGCTTGTGGCATCAGTATATCCCCATGTCATGTAAGTATTAACATTAGGTTCATCCTTCAGTATGCGCATTAGGGTTTCATACATTTCCTTCTGAATTGCAACATCTGCTTCTGAGCCAGGCATCTTCATTCTGATGTCAATTTCAGTAAACTGAACTTCAAGGCCAAGATCTGCAAAACGGCGGATGTTCTCGCGAAGGCGTTCTTCATTGATGCCGTAATCCGTGGAAAGGTGAAGCTGGAATCCGACCCCATCGATAGGAACTCCCTTTTCCACCATGGATTTTACAAATTCATAGAATGCCTCGGCCTTTGGAGTACCTGTCTCCTCATGACTGTAGTCATTGAGGAAAAGCTTTGCATCCGGATCAGCGGCACGGGCCATGCGGAAAGCTTCTTCGTAAAGATCTGTGCCGCACCACTTGTACCAGATGGATTTTCTGAATGTTCCGTCTTCATTGAAGATTTCGTTTGCAACATCGTAACATGCAATCTTGCCCCTGTATCTGGTCATGATCTGGTTGATGTTTTCACCGATGAGTGCAAATGCATCCTCCCTGTTCCTTATCTGATTTACAATGGTCGAATTCTGCTGATGCCAGATGAAAGTATGTCCGCGAACCATCATTTTGTTCTTCTGCGCAAAATCCACCATCTTGTCCATGTCGGAAAAATTCCAGAGGGTCTTTGTAGGACGAATATTGACCATCTTCATGGTGTTTTCAGGAACGATTGCATTGAAGTTTTGTACAATGAGTTTTGCCTTGTTTTCGTCAAGGATGTCTCCCGGTTGAATTGCAACGCCGAAGTACATGCCTGCTTTTGTAGCTGTTGCGGCAGGAGACTTTTTGCAGGCTGTGCATGCAACCCCCGCAAGAATTCCCGCAGTCAAAACCGTTAATCTAAAAATCTTGTTCATAAATTCCATAGTAAAACCTGTTTGCTCTTTTAGCAAGAAAAAAAAGAAAACAACATTTATGATAAAAATAATCATAGATTGAACCCAACTCCTAGGGGTCTTAGGGGTCTGTCCCCGCTATCACCGCTACCAAGCTTTGCAGGGCAATTCTTGTGACGAAAGTTACGAAAAGCACTGGCTGTTGTTGCAGAAATGCTTTCATCAGGGGTCAGGGGTCTGTCCCCTCTGTTCTTTACTTTTGCTAGAGCAACTGTTTGCGCAAAACTCTCGTTCCAATGTTGAATCACAGCAACTTGTGGATTACTATGAACTCAAGGAGCAATCAAATGGCAAATTCACTTACAAAAAACGAATACAATCCGACAGACCTGAAGGCTGACTTCATAAAGACTTACGGTGGCACAGAAAAAGGCATAAGAATCTTTTCCTCGCCTGCAAGAATCAACATCATTGGCGAACACATAGACTACAACGGTGGAAAAGTTTTCCCGGCAGCCATCAACAGATATCTTTACGTGGCTATTAGAAAAAGGCCCGACACAAAGATTTGCTATAAGAGCGTTCAGTTCGAGGGGACACACCTCTTTGACATCAACGACAATTTCACATTTAGAAAAGAGGACGACTACGCAAACTACCTGAACGGAATCTTAAGCCAGCTAAAGGCAAAGGGGTATAGATTCAACTGCGGATTCGAAGTACTTATGGCATCAAATGTTCCGGCGGGAGGCGGCATTTCCTCTTCTTCAGCCCTCGAATGCGGATTTGCTTACGCCGTCAGCGAAACCTTCGGATTCAATCTGGATAGGATTGAAATAGCAAAGCTTGGACAGATGAGCGAACACAACTTCATGGGAGTAAACTGCGGCATTATGGACCAGTTCATCATAAGTATGGGAAAGGAAAAGAAAGCCATCCTCCTTGACTGCAATACACTGGAATACCAGTACGCACCTCTCGAACTGGGGGACTACCGCTTTGTGGTAATGAATACAAACAAGATCCGCCGACTTGCAGACAGCAAGTACAACGAGCGTCGAGAACAGTGCGAGGAAGCTCTAAAAATCCTTCAGGACAACGGTGAAAAGATAACTGCCCTCTGCCAGCTTACCCCTGAAGAATGGGAAGCCAGAAAGGGCTGCATAAAGGACGAAACCCTTTTAAAACGCGCAAAGCACTGCATTTACGAAAACCAGCGCGTGCTTGATGCCGTAGAAGCCCTCAAAGCCGGAGATCTGGCAAAGCTCGGTAAACTCCTCAACGAAAGCCACAAGTCCCTGGATGAAGAGTATGAAGTCACAGGGATTGAACTCAACACACTTGCCGGTGCCGCGCAAAAACAGGAAGGCTGCCTTGGAGCCCGCATGACAGGTGCAGGTTTTGGAGGTTGTGCCATCGCACTGGTGCACAAGGACAAGGTGGACAATTTCATCGAAAACGTCCAGAAGGAATACACAAAGGTCATCGGATACAATGCGGGGTTCTTCTCCTGCGAATCGGGAAACGGCGTAACAACCTGTTAAACCACAAAAACACCCGGTTAATGTTTCTGTTTGACAATTCATTTCTTATATACTACTATGTATTCCGACTTATTCTATACGAATAAAAGGAGAATTTTGAAATGTCAACAGAATTGATACTGTTCATTGTTCTCCCCGTAGCAGGAATAGTTCTTGGATGGATAATTCGCTGGATTTATGCCAGATTTCAACTCTCCGCCTCTGAACAGAAAGCAGAGCGCGTAAGACAGGATGCTATAAAAGAAGCTGAAGCTCAGAGAAAAGAGATTCTTCTTCAGGCAAAGGAACAACTCATTCAGGACCGCAACCAGCAGGAACGGGAGAACCGTGAACGCCGCACAGAATTGCAGCGTTATGAAAGCCGCGTTAACAAAAAGGAAGAACTTTTGGACCAGAGAGCCCAGGAGTTTGACAAAAAGGACAAGGAATTTGCCCTTCAGACAGCAGAACTCCAGAAAAGATCTGAAGTTCTTGCAGAAAAGGAAGCAAACCTCCGTTCTGAACTCGAACGCATTTCAGGCTTGACTGCAGATGAAGCAAAGGCTCTCATCATCAAGAATCTTGAAAACGATGCCCGCCACGATGCACAGGCACTCCTCAACAAGATTGACCAGGAAGCACAGGTAACGGCAGAAAAGAAGGCACAGGAAGTTCTCGTTGCTGCAATTCAGCGCATAGCAACAGAAACGACAAGCGACATTACAGTTGCTACAGTTTCACTTCCAAGCGATGAAATGAAGGGACGCATCATCGGACGCGAAGGCCGCAACATCCGTTCCCTCGAAACACTTACTGGCGTAGACATCATCATCGACGACACTCCAGAAGCCGTTGTAATTTCATGCTTTGACCCTGTACGCAAGGAAATCGCACGAGTTGCCCTTGAACGCCTTATCATTGACGGACGCATTCATCCTGCCCGCATTGAAGAAATCGTTCAGAAGGTAACACGCGAAATCCAGCAGAAGATTTACGAAGAAGGCGAAAGAGCCCTCTTTGACCTTGGCATCCACAACATGGGACAGGAAGCAATCCGTGCCATCGGACGCCTCTACTTCCGCACAAGCTATGGACAGAACGTTCTTACACACTCCAAGGAAGTTGCAGAGCTTGCAAGCATCCTTGCAGCAGAAGTTGGAGTCAACCGCGAACTTGCAAAGCGCGCTGCCCTCCTCCACGACATCGGCAAGGGAGCTGAAAACGACAGCGACCAGAACCACGCAGAAGTGGGTGCAGAAATGGCACGCAAAATGGGTGAAGACCCTCGCATCGTAAATGCAATCGCCGCACACCACAACGACTGCGAAGCACAGACAATCGAAGCAGTTATCGTTCAGATTGCCGATGCCATCAGCGCTGCCCGTCCAGGTGCCCGCCGCGAAACAGTAGACAACTATGTTAAGCGTCTTGAAAACCTTGAAGAGACAGCAAAGAAGTTTGCAGGTGTTGAACAGGCTTACGCTATCCAGGCCGGTCGCGAACTCCGCATCCTTGTAAACAACGAAAAGATTCCTGACGAACAGGTTAAGGACCTTGCAAAGAACATTGCAAAGCAGATTGAAACAGATCTCCGTTACCCTGGAAGAATCAAGATTACGATGATTCGCGAAACAAGAATCGTAGAATACGCACGCTAAGGCGAGCTAAAAAAAGGACTGTCCAATAAGTATGAGTCATTGCCGTGCTCGACACGGCAATCTCTTGTATTGCAATTAAATGGATTTTCGGATTAAGCCCGAAAATGACACTTTTTGAACTTATTGGTCATCCCCTTTTTTTATTCAGCATATTTTTTGAATTCAGTATATTTGGTTACGAAAGATTCCAGAACCCCGTCATAATCGTCGAAGGAACATTCAAAAAGTTCAAAGCATCCGTCAAGATAATAGAGGTCTACGGGTGTATATCCGGCAAAGTGCTGCCTGTTTATCAGGTAATCAACCCTGTACCTTTCCACGGAATTCTGCAGGATGTATGCTATTAAAGTTGAACACACAAAATTATTTGTATGGAATATTTCTTCCGGTTCCTTCTGCAAAGGAATGGAATCAAAGGCAAATTCAATGGGAAAATTACGGCTGTGTCTGTAGTTGTCCAAGTTTCCCCAATGGTAAAACGGAGCGGCTATGATTCTGCTGATTCCGTATGTGGTATTATTTGAAAGCACATAGTCAATGAGCCGCTTCACATTCTCTACATCAAGATTCTTGCAAGGAACCGCCAGTACAAGGCACCTGCACTTAGGATAATCCAATGTGTTCATGTATTTGTTTTCACCAGGATCCTTTACACTTTCAAATTGAACCATGTTTCTTTCCGATGAAAGGGAAATACCTATAAAGGAATCATCCTTCAGCTTGGTACTCATAGCGGAATGAACATAGGCAATACCGTCATCAGCAGTACCTACAATCCTGATTGGACGCCTTATGAAATTCCCCGGGGCAAAAGTACTTTTGTAAATGACATTATAAAGCCTAATGAAACAGTAACTTTCGCTTGAAAGCTGTCTTGCAGAAATATTTTCATTTATCCGAGGTAGTCTTTTATATGCCCCAACTGTCGAAGAAGCACAGGATGCAAAAAGTAGAGAGAAAAATAACAATAGTGGGAGCAAAACTTTTTTCATTTATGAAGCATTATAGAGAGAAACTCTTTTTTATCCTACATTTTTCTTAAAATTAATTGAAGAAACAAACTTTTCCTGAAAGCCGTCATATTGCGCAAGGTCAAGAACCTGCGACTGTTTTGCGATTTCTAGAGCCTTTTTACGGAGCTCGTCATCAACAAGGAACATTGTGGCACCTGCCAAAGAACCGTTGCCAAGAGAAGCAACCTGATGACTCAATGGTTCCGAAATCATTCCGACTGAAACTGAGTCCCCTACATCAAGGCTAACTCCGAAACCGCCTGCAAGATAAACCTCTGGAATTTCAACCTTGGCTACCTTGTCGCAAAGTATTTCTAGGCCGCTGCAAACGGAAGCTTTTGCAAGCTGAAAATTCCTAATGTCGTTCTGTGTTAAGTAAACGGAACCGGAAACCACAAGTCTATCAGAAGATTCATCTGTAAAAGCCCCTGTAGCATCAATAAGGCCATTCTTTAAAAACTGAGAAACTGCACTTACAAGTCCAGTTCCGGCAATGGATTTTGCTTTCCCGCCGCCAATGACGGAACAGACCATTCTTTCATTTTCCATATCAACCTTGACTATGCTGCCTTCCACGGCACCTGAACCGCATTCTATACCAAAGCCTTCAAAAGCAGGACCCGCCGAAGTTGAGGTACAATGAATTTCTCCCGTAATTCCGTTTCTCACAGCCATTTCACAGTTGGTTCCAATGTCCGCAAGGAATTTTGTTTTTCCGTCATCAAGGTGAAAACCAGCTGCAACCATGGCAGCAACAGTATCACCACCGACAAAGGCCCCGGCAACAGGAGCAAAATAGATTTCGCAGTCTTCCTGATCGAATCCATAGGCTCCAAGGTATTTTTTTGCATTTGAAGAAAAACCAAAACTTTCAGGAATTCTAAATGGCCAGACAGCAAGTCCACTGACATCAAAACCCGCAAGCAGGGATTCCATGACAGTATTTCCAGCAACAGAAATGCGTTTGAAATTTACACGGCCCATCCGTTTTGCAAGGAATGCAGACTGACATATCTGCATTGCCTTTACAACCATGCGGCTTACCTGCAAACAAATGGAATCATGCAGTTTTTCAAAACCTTCTGGCGTAAGGGAAAATGAAATTCTTGAAACTACATCGCTTCCGAATTTTGACTGAAAATTTGGTTCACCAAAAGAACACAGATGGTGTCCGTCAAAAAGAGAAACGGCCCTCAAGGCAATGGTAGTAGTCCCGATATCCAGGGCAATGCCAATGTCAGAAGGAGAAAAAGAATTGGAAGTATGGAAGAGTTCGGCCCCGCATTCTGTCAAAACAGAGATTTCTTTTTCAACGGGTGAATTTCCAGGACATAATCCGCAGTGAGAGCATACCTTGCAAATCATGAATTCAATATACCTTTCTCATTTGAAAATTGCAATTTGACGGTTTATGGTTTAATATATCTGCAGATTTTTTATGATTCATAAGGAAGGAAACAAATGAAAAAAATTGCAAAACTTACACTTGCACTTGCAGCCATCGCAATTGCAGGAACTTCTGCATTTGCAAAGAAGCAGAAGGTTTTTAAGATCGGTGCCATTCAGCTTGTTGAACACCCAGCCCTCGATGCTTCATACAAGGGATTCGTAGACGGTCTCAAGGAAGCAGGTTACGAAGACGGAAAGAACATCAAGATCATCTATGAAAATGCTCAGGGTGAACAGGCAAACTGCGTTACAATCGCAGACAAGCTCATCTCTCAGAGATGCAACATGATTTTTGCAATCGCAACACCAGCAGCCCAGGCAGTTGCAAACAAAACAGAAACAACTCCAATCCTCATTACTGCAGTTACAGACCCAAAAACAGCAGGTCTTGTAGAATCTAATGAAAAGCCAGGCACAAACGTAACAGGTACATCTGACCTTACACCATGTGCGGCACAGATTCAGCTTCTCAAGAGACTTGTTCCAAATGCAAAGAAAGTTGCAATGCTCTACTGCTCAAGCGAAGAAAACTCTCGCTTCCAGATTAACCTTGCAAAGGCTGAATGCGACAAGCAGGGGCTTGCTTATGTTGATGCAACAGTTTCAAACACAAACGAAGTTCAGCAGGTCGTTCAGTCCCTCGTTGGAAAAGTTGACGCTATCTATTCTCCAACAGACAACATGATTGCTTCTACAATGGCTACAGTTGCCCTCGTAACAACACCAGCAAAACTTCCTGTAATCGTAGGTGAAGACGGAATGTGCCAGGGCGGCGGTCTTGCAACATTCGGAATCAACTACTACGAACTTGGAAAGCAGACTGCAAAGATGGCTGTTGAAGTAATCAACGGAAAGAAGCCTAAGAACATGCCAATCCAGTACCTCGACAAGTGCGACTTCTCATACAACAAGGAAACTGCAGAAGCCCTCGGAATCACAATTCCAGCTGACTTGCTCAAATAATGCATTTTAACCTGAATGACGGGTTATAGACCAAAGGCCTGAAGGAGAATCACAAAGGTTCTTCTCCAGGCTTTTTCATTTTATCTACCAATTATAGAATCATCTGATAAAACATTATTTTCTATTAAAATGTCTATCTTTTATTTAGTTTTTCCATTAAACTTTCATTTCCGTCCTGCTGGTACAGGAAGGGGACTTTCGTATGATTGTCTAATACTACGTTTTTAACGAACAGATTTTTTTACTTAAAAAACTACTGTTCAAAGGATGTTGAAATGAAAAAGTTCAATATCATTGTTCTTACAACAATTTTATTCACTTCCATGGTTCTCTCATCGTGCTCAAAAGGTGAGAAGAAAGAAACCTTCAATCTTTTTAACTGGACTTACTACACGCCTGATTCTGTTCTTGAAAAGTTCGAAAAAGAATACAACTGCATCGTAAAGACAGACTACTTTGATTCAAATGAAGTAATGTATTCTAAGCTTCGTGCAGGAGCAAAGGGATACGACCTTACAATCCCCTCTTCAGACTACACATCAATCATGATCAAACAGGGAATGGTTCAGAAAATCGACCATTCAAAATTCCCTAATTCCATATACATCAATCCAGATGCCCTCGTTAAGGCAAAGGACTACGACCCGGACATGACATGGTCAGTTCCATACTGTCTTGCTGCCAACGGTATTGCCGTTAACAAGACAAAGGTAAAGGACTATGAACGCTCCTACGACATTTTCAAACGCAAGGATCTTGCAGGCCACATGACAATGATGGACGACATGCGCCTTACTATCGGAAGTGCCCTCAAGTACCTTGGATATTCCCTCAATTCAACAGACGACAAGGAACTTAGGGAAGCAGCTGACCTTGTAAAGAACGAATGGCTTCCTAACCTACTAAAGTTTGACGCAGAAGGTTTTGGAAAATCCTTTGCATCAGGAGACTTCTGGGTTTGCGACGGATATGCAGAAATCGTTTACGGAGAAGTTCCTGAAGATCGCCAGGAAGAAACCATCGACTTCTTTGTTCCTGATACAGGTTCAGGTGCATACCTTGATTCAATGGTTATCCTCAAGGATGCAAAGCACTACGACCTTGCAATGAAGTTCATCGACTTTAGCCACAGACCTGAAATCTATGCAGAATTCCTTGATGCATTGAGGTTCCCTCCATACATCAACATGGAAGCCGCAAAATACACAACAAGAAAGCCTATGTACGGCCCAGAAACTCTTGCCAAGGTTGAACTCAAGATGGATGTAGGTGAAGCCCTCCAGAAATATGACGCACTCTGGCAGGAAATCAGATTTGCAGCAGAATAGACAACAATAACAGTTTAATGATCATGTTGAGCCCTCGTTTTTTTCGGGGGCTTTTTTGTCACTTTTTATTTTTTAGTGAAAATAATATAGATGATGAAAAATAAAATCTGTGACTACACAAACACAAACAGGCATCCTGACATTCGGGAACTTACCCTTGCCAACGGCATATCCTATCCGAGTGACGAAGAACTTATAATGCTTATACTGGGACGGGGAACAAAAGGGAATCCAATAGGGTTCCTTTCCGACAAAGTCATCAGTGTCATAAACTCCAGCAATGAAAACGACCTGATAAAAAAACTGACCGAACTTCCCGGCATGGGATCCTCAAAGGCACTATCCGTAGCGGCAGCCCTGGAACTCGGAAGAAGGCGAAGGGGATACCTGCATTCCGTAATAAGGCACCCCAAGGACATCCTCCAATATGTAAGGCAATATAGCCTGGAACCTGCCGAACATTTCATAACGATCACCACTAATGGAGCCCACGAAATACTGAGTACAAAAGTTGTCTCCGTAGGGACAGTGAACAAGGCTTTGATTCATCCCAGGGAAGTTTTCGCAGATGCAGTGGCAGAACATGCATCGGGGATAATATGCTGCCATAATCATCCCTGCAACCAGTGCTATCCAAGTGATGCAGACATTGAATCCACAAGGCAACTTCAGAAAGCCTCGCAGATTCTTGGAATTTCCTTTCTTGACCACCTGATTGTTACCAGAGACAGCTACTTTAGTTTTCTTGAACACGACATGCTGAAACCGTCATCCAGCGGGGAATAAAACTAAAGCTTCAAAAATTGCATTTTGCCCAAAATAGAAGTATATTTTCTCTATGAAACTATATACTGGAAATCAGGTTGCATTTTATTCGGTTTTAAGCGGAATTGCTGCAGGCGCACTTTTTACGGCGGGATTCTTTTTTTTCACAGACAGGAATTCCAACGGAGAAAACAAAGTTGCCTCAGAAACAATCGTTTCTACTATTAGCAATGCACCTGATAAAAACATCAGGGAAGAAACTCCTGTACTTGAAGTTGCCAGCAACAGCGGAAACTATACACAGGATGAACTGCAGAACATTTCTGTATACGAGAAATGCAACGAAGCTGTAGTAAACATTACTACACAAACCATGGGATACAACTGGTTCCTGGAACCGGTAATTACTGGCAGCGGATCAGGTTCCGGCTCCATCATCGATAAGCGCGGATACGTCGTTACAAATGTCCATGTAATCGAAGACGCAACCACCATCAACATTTCCCTTGCAGACGGCTCCAACTACGAAGGCCGTGTAATCGGAAAGGATGTTGAAAGCGACATTGCAGTTTTGAAATTTGACCCGGATCCAAAGACAGAACTAAAGACAATTCAGTTCGGTGCATCCGACACCCTTAAAGTCGGACAGAAAGTCATTGCCATCGGAAACCCATTTGCCCTTGAACGCACAATGACAACAGGAATAATTTCAGGACTTGGAAGACCTATCCAGGAAAGCACCAATGTCATCATACGCAACATGATTCAGACTGATGCCGCAATCAACCCGGGAAATTCCGGTGGTCCCCTTCTGGACAGCCAGGGACGCATGATCGGAATCAACACCATCATCTATTCAAAGTCGGGTTCTTCAAGCGGAGTCGGTTTTGCAATTCCAGTAAGCACGGCACGCCGTGTTGTCCGCGACCTTCTTGCCTACGGAAAGGTAAACCGCGGAACAATCCAGGCTTCTTTCGTTCAGAACACAAGCCGCATTGCAGCCTACGCAGGATATAAAATCAGTACGGGACTTCTCGTAAACAAAGTTCGAGCTGGAAGCCTTGCTGCAAAGGCAGGCCTTAAGGGCGGAACAAAGGCAGTTCAATACGGAACCTTCAATCCCCAGACAATCTACCTTGGCGGCGACATCATCATTGAAGTTGACGGAATAAAGATCGACGGACTTGCCGATTACTACAGCGCCCTTGAAGACAAGAAACCTGGAGACAGGGTAAACATTACCGTTTACAGGGACGGACACAACATTGGCCTTATCATGGAGCTGGAAAACTAAAAATGAGATCCTTCAAAGTTGAATCGCAGTTCGAGCCTAGCGGAGATCAGCCTGAAGCAATTGCAAAGCTTGTGGAAGGCTTTAAGCGCGGCGACAAATACCAGACTCTAAAGGGTGTTACAGGTTCAGGAAAAACCTTCACCATGGCAAAGATTATTGAGGCAGTTCAGAAACCTACCCTCATCATCAGCCACAACAAGACTTTGAGTGCACAGCTTTACCGTGAATTCAAAACCTTTTTCCCAAACAATGCCGTTGAATATTTTGTAAGCTATTATGACTACTATCAGCCTGAAGCCTACGTTCCGGCCCGTGACTTGTATATAGAAAAAGATGCATCGGTTAACCGAGAAATAGACAAGCTCCGTCTTGCCGCAACATACGCCCTTATGGAACGCCGTGATGTAATCATCATTGCAACCGTCAGCTGCATTTACGGTCTCGGTATGCCAGACCTTTACAAGGACATGAGGTTGCACCTTACCCGTGGCGAAGAAATCGACATGCACAAACTTTCCCTGAAGCTTTCGGAAATCCAATACCAGCGCAACGACATGGTTTTTGAGCGGGGAAATTTCCGCATCCGTGGAGATGTAATAGAAATCTTCCCTACCTACATGGAAACCGACGAAGCCTACAGAATCGAACTTGATTTTGACGAAGTTGCAAGAATCCGCCGCTTTGATGTAATGAACGGCAACACAATAGAAGAACTTGATGAACTTCAGCTTTACCCTGCAAAGCACTTTGTAGTTCCAAAGGAAATGATGGTTAGCGTTACGGACAAAATCCAGAAAGAAATGGAAGAAGCCGTAGAAAACCTCAAGGCAAAAGGCAAGCACCTTGAAGCCGAAAGGTTAAAGTCCCGCACAACCTACGACATGGAAATGATGAAGGAAATGGGCTACTGCAGCGGAATCGAAAATTATTCTGCAGTCATTGCAGGTCGCAAACCAGGTGAACCGCCGGCAACATTGCTCCACTACTTTCCCGATGATTTCCTCTGCCTCATAGACGAAGCCCATGTTACAGTTCCTCAGATCGGAGCCATGTACGAAGGCGACAGGTGCCGCAAGCAGAATCTTGTAGACTTTGGATTCCGTTTGCCTAGCGCCCTGGACCATAGGCCCCTTAAGGCTGATGAATTCACGGCAAAAATGAACCAAGTCATCTATGTAACTGCAACCCCTCGCCCACAGGAAGTAAAGCAGAGTACACAGGTAGTAGAACAGCTCATTCGTCCGACTGGATTGCTTGATCCGATTATTGAAGTTCGTCCAACGGAAGGACAGATGCAGGACATTTACAGGGAAGTCCAGAAGCGCATCGAAAAGAATGAGCGCAGCCTTATCCTTACCCTTACAAAGAAAATGGCGGAGGATTTGACGGACTACCTTTCAAACCTTGACCTTAAGGTAAAATACATACACTCGGAAATAGACACCTTTGAACGAGTAGAAATACTCAAGTCCCTTCGTCTTGGAGAAATCGATGTCCTCATTGGAATCAACCTTTTGAGGGAAGGAATTGACTTGCCGGAAGTATCTTTCATCGCCTTGCTTGATGCTGACAAAATCGGATTCCTGCGAAGCACAACCAGTTTGATCCAGATTGTTGGTCGTGCAGCCCGTAATGCAGACGGCATGGTTGTCATGTATGCCGACAGAATGAGCGATGCCATGAAGGAAACGATAGAAGAAACCAGAAGGCGACGAAGCATCCAGGAAGCCTACAACAAGCAACACGGAATCGTGCCAAAGACCATCATCAAGGCCATCGGCGACATTCTTGAACATCCTGACGGACAGCAGGAAGAACAGGCTGTGGAATCAGGAGACGCATACCTTAACGAACTCAGAAAACATGCAAACCTTTTCAATCCAAAGGAAAGGAAGAAGGTTATCGAGCTTCTTAAAAAGGAAATGACGGAAGCTGCAGAAAGACTGGATTATGAAACCGCCGCCATCTACAGGGACCAGATTCAGGAAATTCAGCAGCAGTTCATTGATTAATACAAGGCCAAGAATGAGCATTCGCAATTGACAATATCGCATATATTGTATATCATCTTTGAACTTGTAATTGAAATTATTTTTAGGTAGGTAATATTATGTCAAGAACATGTGATGTTTGTGGAAAGCACCCAGTACACGGAAACAAAGTATCTAAGTCATACAACCACACACGCCGCCAGTGGAAGCCAAATCTTCTCAAGATCAAGACAGAAATCGAAGGTCAGACAATGACTCTCAAGATCTGTACACAGTGCCTCCGCTCAGGTTGGATTACAAAGAAGATCAATGTAACACCAGCAAACGCAGGCGCACCAAAGGCTGAATAATTTCGGGTTGTCATGCTAGAAATTAGTCCCGTCTATTACAGGCGGGATTTTTTATTTTAAACCGTTGAAAAAAATGAAAAAAAAATGCCCTACTAGAGGCAGGAATCAAAACAAGACTAGCACACCATTTCCAAGCCGTCATAGGCTGGACCTACAGAGCCGCCATTGTTTTTGGCAGCCTCAAGGTTCGGATAGCGGGAGATGATGGCATCAACATATTCCTGCACCTGCCAGTGGAAAAGGTTGTGGGTAATGTGTGTAAGGTGAACATTCCCAGGCTTGAGCCTGTCAGCAAGTTCAAGGGCCTGTTCAAAAGAAAAATGGGTTGAATGAGGAAGAATCCTAAGGCCGTCTATTACAAGATGCTCTATATGCCCCGCAAAGGAACATATGAGGTCTATGGAAGCTGCAGGAATAGAATTCAGGTCCGTAAGATATACGATGCTTCTGTATCCATCACCTTTCTTTTCCCTTAATATCCAGCCCGAATCATCAAGATAGCCGTGCTTTATGAGAACCGGAAGAACTTCAACCCCATTTATCTTTATGGGATTGCTTTCATTATAGCATTCTGTCGCCATGGCATTTATCTTAGGCTTTCCACCGCCCTGCCTTACTTCCTTAAAGATGTAGCTGAATCTGTGCTTTATGTCCTCTATGACTGAATTGTGGGAATACACGGGAAGTCCATTGCCTTCAGTTTCCCCCGCACTGCGATTATGCGGATCATAGGCCTTTGAATGGCTGAATATCCTCAAGTCATCGATTCCGTGAAGATGGTCTGCATGGGCATGTGTAAGAAGAAGGGCATCAACCCTATTAATCTTGTACCTAAGAGCCTGTATCCTGAATTCTGGACCTACATCAATAAGAATGCTTGCAGGCTCCTGAAGATAGGCACTGCACCTGAGCCGGTTATCCCTTGGATCTTCGGAACGACATACCTTGCAATTACACCCTATTACAGGAACTCCATGACTTGTTCCCGTACCCAACAACACCATTTTCATAGGATATATAGTAAACCAATTTTCGTGAATTTCATAGTTAGCGGGAAAATTATGAAGCAAGGCAACTCACAGCCCTGCAGCAAATAATAAAAAAACAGGGGACGAACGGAATTACTTCCATTCATCCCCCGAAAACTGCCGGAATCCAACTGAAAACAAACTTTCTGGAGACTAAGTATTTATTCAGATCCTTGAAAATCAGATTCAACGCCACACTCTACAAGGCGCGTATCTTTTTCAAAATCAAACAGCGCGGATTTTTTCCACTGCAGCTTTCATGTGCTTAACGGCACGAATTTCTGTCTGACGAACTGCTTCAGGACTTACGCCGACAATCTTAGAGACTTCGCGCAAGGTCTTGGCATGAAGTTCGCCATCAAAATTATAGCGGTACCACAAAACACAGCGTTCTTTGCCTGGCAAAGAATCCATAAGAGACTTTACGGTCTCTTTTTCTTCTTCCTTCAAAATCAATTCCTCTGGGGAATATGTCATGTCAGGGAGAAGATCACCAAGGGAAACCGAATTTCCCTCGTCACTCACTTCGACATCCAATGATGCAACGGTATATGAATAGTTCAAATACTCGACAATTTTGTCTTCAGGAATACCTGTTGTAAGGGCAAGTTCAGGAATTGTAGCTTCCCTCCCATTCTGCTGGAAGAAATAAGCCTGTGACTTCTGAATCTTGCGGATCATCATTTCCTTGCGGCTAGGCAAAGCAATGAATGAAGTACGGCTGTTCATGTAGCGCAGCATGTACTGTGCAATCCATGGATAGGCGTATGTAGAAAAACGAGTCTTAAAATCTGAGCTGAATTTTTCAGCTGCGACCATAAGGCCCATATTTCCTTCCTGAATTAAATCCATAATGATTGATGGTGATGCCTGCATCTTTCTTGCAAGGCTTACGACTAGGCGAAGATTTGAATTTACAAGCTGCTTAACAGCATTCTTGTCGCCCGACTGAATTTTCTTTGAGAGCTCTACCTCTTCTTCCGCTGAAAGGAGGCTGAATTTTTTTATAGAGTTCAAATAACTTCCGATAACGTCCTTTTCCATGGGATCGCTCCAAATGATGTTACTTTCACTTTATGTTATGATAATTTATTAGCATAAGACATGCCAACTTTTTCATTTTTTCTTAATTTTTGCTTAAATTACTTAAAACTATTATAAATCTATATATTACAAGGATTTACATATTTCTTAAATTTCACTTAAAAGCGTTAAAAAAATGTTAAAAAACAATTTTTCTTTTTTCACCTGTATAAAAATTTAAACAACCTCTGTATAAAAAATCATACAGTGTATGAAATTTTATACTAAAAATCTCCAAATTCTTTCTGTATATTCAAGATTTTAAAAAAATATTAAGTTTATTTCAACCCAGGCGAAAAAAAACTCAAAAACATCCAATATTTTCTTTAAAAAAAACTTAAGTTTCAGATTTTCTATCATTTTTTACCTGATTCAGAAAAGGCTTTTTCAAGGTTAAATTTTACAAGATTTTCCTGATTTTTCAACTTCTTTCAAGCTTCGGACAACGTCTTCGTTGAGGTTTTCCAACACAACACAAAGGTTTCCTGCAGGCAACAGAAAAACAAGGCGTTTTCCCGTTAAAGCTCGGGTTCAAAATCAATTTACACTATCGGGGAAATTCATTATTATTGTAATATTATGAAACCTATACTTATTAAAGATTTATTGACATCCGCTCCAGACGGACGCACTGTAACAGTATGCGGATGGGTAAGAACAAAACGTGATTCAAAGAACCTCGTTTTCATTCAGGTTAATGACGGAAGCTGCTTTGCAAACATCCAGCTTACATTTGATCGCTCAAATCCACAGGGCGCAGATGCAGATAATATTGAAAATGAACTCAAGAGAATAAATACAGGAACATCAGTCAAGGCAGAAGGAGTCATCATTCCTTCCCCTGCTTCAGGACAGGCAGTTGAAGTTACACTTATGAAGCTTACTGTTCTTGGCGAATGCAACCCTGAAGAATATCCGCTTCAGAAGAACAAGATGTCCATGGAATACCTCCGTGAAAACGCTTATCTCCGTGCACGCACAAATACATTCGGAGCTGTTTTCCGCGTAAGAAACCAGATGGCATTTGCAGTTCATTCTTTCTTCCAGGAAAGGGGGTTCCAGTACATCAACGCTCCGGAAATCACATGTTCTGACTGCGAAGGTGCAGGAGAAATGTTCCAGGTAACAACCCTCAGTCTTGAAAAGATTGCAGAACTCGGAGTAAAGGCCGGACAGGGCGGAATGAAAATCGAAGATGCTCACAAGATCGTAGACTACGGAAAGGACTTCTTTGGAAAGAAGGCTTCCCTCACAGTTTCAGGTCAGCTTGAAGCAGAAACTCTTGCAACTGCATTAAGCCGCGTATACACCTTCGGGCCAACATTCCGCGCAGAAAATTCAAATACTCCACGCCACCTTGCAGAGTTCTGGATGATTGAACCTGAAATGGCTTTCTTTGATCTTGAAGACGACATGGACCTCCAGGAAGACTTCGTTAAGTATCTCCTGAACTGGGCCCTTACAAAGTGCCGCGACGACCTTGAATTCTTTGACAAGAGAATCCAGCCAGGTCTCATCGCTCAGCTTGAAAGCGTCGTAAACAGCAAGTTCGTTCGCATCTCATACACAGATGCAATCGCTGAACTTGAAAAGCATGCAGACAAGTTTGAATTCAAGCCATACTGGGGCTGCGACATTGCAACAGAACACGAAAGATACCTTACAGAACAGATCTTCAAGTGCCCTGTAATGGTTTACAACTATCCAAAGGAAATCAAATCGTTCTACATGAAGCTTAACGAAGACGGAAAGACAGTTAAGGCTGTTGACGTCCTTGTTCCTGGCATCGGAGAACTTAACGGCGGATCTGAACGCGAAGAAGACTACGGAAAGCTCCTTAAGGCAATCAGGGACCGCGGAATGGACGAAAGCATTTACGATTGGTACCTTAACCTCCGCAAGTTCGGAACAGTACCACACTCAGGTTTCGGAATGGGATTTGAACGCCTCATCCGTTATGTAACAGGTATGGAAAACATCAGGGATGTAATTCCTTACCCACGCGCTCCAAAATTGGCAGATTTCTAGAAGCCATGGATGGCGCAGCATTAGGCGCGATCCATGAGACCAGATCTCTAGGGAAATCGGCGGTCTGCAAGCGGTCAATTTTTTATTCAACAAGGCTTTTACCGAACTTGTTGAATATGGGGTCAAAAAAGTTTTAATAAATATTTTTTACAGGAGAAACAAATGGCAGAGCAGAACGAATCTCAACTTGATATCTTTGGAAGAAAAATCTTCTTCCTGAACCCTGCATACCCTGTTAAGAAAGAAATTATTTCAAAACTTCAGGCACAGGAATATGAGGTCTACAACATTGAAAGCTATCGCGAAGCAAAACCGCTTCTCAGGAAGAACCCTGATTCAATTCTCTTCATAAACCTTGATGCACAGTTGACCGTTTCCGGATGGTTCAACTATGTCAGAACTTTTGACCGCGAAGATGTTCTGCAGACAATTAAAGTTGTAGTAATGTCAGAAAGGATTAAAGCTTCCGACATAAATATCTTCAACAAATTCGCACATCTTCCTTACGAAGTAATTGACTTCAACGAAGGAATTGAAGGCGTAGCAAAGCAGATTGAAAAAATCATCGTTGACCTCAACGCAAAGGGAAAGAGGCAGTATGTCAGAGCAAGCCTTGCACACGACAAGGACGCTTCCCTTTTCTGGAACCACGGCTCAAAGATGCACCAGCTCAAGCTCCTGGACATCAGCTCCGTTGGTATGGCCGTTCGCTGCCCTGCTGTTCTTGAAAATCAGATTATCGCAAAGAACTTTCTCCTTCAGGATGTTACTATGCGCCTCGGAACAAAACAGGTTGTAGTTGAAGCCGTTATCTATGGAATCAAGCAAACTCCGGAAGGAACTCTCTGGATTCTGCTTCTCCTCCCTTCCACAGCACCTTCCATCAGGGAAGAAATTCGTGCCTATGTTTCAAAGACAATTGAAGAAAAAATGCTAGCTTCAATCAACGGGGAAAGAAAGGACGAAGAGGATTACGCCATTCTCAACTACTACAACCTTGCAACAAAGACAAAAACAAAGACAACAATAAATCCATTTGCAACTCTACCTGGAAGCAATTTTTAATTATATGGAAGGGATAAAATGAATTTCTTTACAAGGACATCTGCAATATTCCTCACAATAACAATGCTGTCTGGATGCGCAAAAACAAAGAAAACCCTTGTACTTGCAGAAGTCAATCCGCCAGATTCAGTTTCAGGCCAGATGGACCTTTTCTTTGCCAACGAAGTAAAGAGACTTACCGAGGGCGAAATATCAGTTGAAGTAAATCCTTCTTCAATTCTTGGCGATGAAAATGCAGTCATCAAGGAAATGATGACTACAAAAAAAATCGATCTTGCAAGAATCTCCCTATTCACACTTACTTCCATCGGATCAAAAAAGGCTGCAGTATTAACAATTCCATATATATTCAACAACAGAGACCATTTCTGGAAATTTGCAAACTCAGAATTTGCGTCAGAAATACTCGATGAATTCTATTCAGGACCGGATGGACTCAAGGGTCTTTTCCTTGCAGAGGAAGGCTTCAGACATTTCTTTTCCACAAAACCGCTAAAATCCCTTGAAGATCTATCCGGAAGGAAAATAGGGACGACCAACGATCCTATCCTTAATGAAATAATACAGGACTTTGGCGCCGAGGCCATTCAGGTTCCTTTCTACGACCTGCTGAAGGAATTGATAGTTGATACCATCGATACGGCAGAACAATCTATAGTAAATTACAGATCAAACTTTTTTGATTCCGCCGCACCAAATGTAATTCTTGACGGACACACAATCGGAGTCACCGAAGTTTTAATCACAAATAAGGCTTGGGAAGAACTTACAAAAACACAGCAGATGGCACTGCTTAAAGCTGGTGAAAATGCATCTGCCTACTGCAGGAAAATCTGCGAAATAAGGGAACCCCTTGTAATGGAATCCCTTAAGGCAACTGGCGTCAACATCACGGAAGTAAAGGACAAGACTCCATGGAAAGAAGCATGCGCTGAAACCATTCAGAAGCAGGCAATAAAGAATACATACCTGTATGGCCATATCGCTGATATGGGTAACTAGGATCTGGTGATGAAAATAAAGGATAAGATAAATAAAGAGCACTTTAAGGCAAGGGACCTTAACCTTGTAATGATAGTAGTATCTTCGACTGTATTTGCCATACTCCTGACTTTTGCAATTCTTTCCGCATCAAGGCTAAAGCATTTCAAGGATTCCCTTACCAAGGCTTCGATTTTCAGAAACAGCTCCCTCAAAATTATGGAAACTTCAGACTATCTTACGGACCAGTCCCGTCTTTTTGCAGTGACAGGAGAACTTCAATACCTTAACAATTATTTTACAGAAAAGAACCAAACAAAAAAAAGAAATGAAGCTCTTCAGGAACTTGGGAAAATATTTTCCTACGATGAAATTGAGTTCAAAAAACTTCAGACGGCATTCTCTCAATCAGAAAGCCTTTCTGACATTGAAGTTTATGCCATGAAACTCATAACTATTTCCGGCAACTATAAAATGGATAATCTTCCGGAAGAAATAATCAGGACAGAAGTTAAAGAAATTGATAAAAAACTTTCAAAACTTGAAATGAAAGACAAAGCTGTAAAACTTCTTTTTAACAGAAGCTACCTGGTATGCAAATCAAGGATTAATGAAAACTGTTCAATCCTCATCAACTCTATAGAAGCAACAAACGAAACTGAAGTAAATGAAAACTTTGATGAACTTCGAGAAAAAATTCTCTGGCAGAGCATAACTCTTGTTTTTGTATTCATTCTTCTTGTAATCGTATTCATAATCAACATCATATTCATCATTTCACCAATCAACAGCTACATGAATTCCATTGGGTCAGACAGCAAACTGATTGAAACTGGTTCATTCGAATTAAGATGTCTTGCCCAAACCTACAACAAGTTTTTTGATATCAAGGCAGCAAACGAAAGGAAACTCAAACGACACGCAGACACAGATCCTCTTACAGGTCTTTTCAACAGGCGTGCCTTCAGCGAAATATGCAATGACTTCAGAGGCGAAACTCAGAGTGTTGTTTACCTTCTTGTAGATGTAGACAATTTCAAATCCATAAACGACACATACGGACACTCTGCAGGTGACGATGTTCTGAAAATAATTTCAAGGGAACTTACCGAAGCATTCAGAACATCTGACTTTGTTGCCCGCATAGGTGGCGATGAATTTGCAGTCCTCCTTACGGAATTTTCAAGTGATGCGAATGTAACTGTCAGAGGCAAGGTCAATGAAATCAACGAAAAACTTCTGGGGCTGAAAGAATATGGAAAAGTTTCCCTGAGCGTTGGCGCAGCACAATCAAAGACAGGATACAACAATGAACTTGTGGACAATGCAGACAAAGCACTCTACAAGACAAAAGAAGAAGGAAAGTGCGGATTCAATCTTTATGAGATTGATCTTTAGAAATAAATTGTAAGACAACAGGTAATTGGAGTAATAGATTTTATGAACAGAGAAAAGATCGTAGTTCTTGATTTTGGAAGCCAGTATGCACACCTCATTGCAAAGAGATTCCGTGCACTGGGCTACTATTCGGAAATTGCACTTCCTTCTGCAGAACTTGCTGCATTCGAAGGAGCAAAGGGAATCGTTTTTTCAGGAGGACCTGCATCCGTTTATGACGAAAAGGTTCCTGAATTCAACTCAAAAATTCTCGAACTTGACGTACCTATCCTTGGACTGTGCTACGGTCATTACATCGTTCAGCTCGGTTACAGCGGGAAAATTGAAAAGGCAGAAGTAGGTGAATTTGGATTTGCAACACTTAACCTTAACCCTGCAGTAAAGAGCCCTCTCTTCGAAGGCATCGAACCAAGCCAGCAGGTATGGATGAGCCACCAGGACGGAGTTCTTCAGATGGGAGAAGGTTTTGAAGTTGTAGGAAGCACAAAGGACTGCCCTTATGCCGCAACACAGAATCTTGCAAAGAAAAGGTTTTCACTCCAGTGCCACTGTGAAGTAAAGGATACTCCTTGCGGAAACCAGATTTTTGAAAACTTTGCAAAGTTCTGCCAGATGGGAAAGAACTGGGACGACAATGCAGTTCTCAACCATATCATCGAAAGCATCAAGAAGGATGCTGAAGGCAAAAAAGTTCTTCTCTTCCTTTCTGGTGGCGTAGATTCAACAGTAGCATTTGCCCTTCTCAACAAGGCACTTGGAAATGACCGCGTTCTTGGACTCCACATCGACAACGGTTTCATGCGCAAGAATGAAAGTGCAAATGTTGCAGCCGCATACAAGTCACACGGATTTACAAATTTCATTGCAACCGATGCGAGCGAAAGCTTCCTCAAGGCAATTGAAGGACTTACAGATCCACAGAGAAAACGCATGGCTGTTGGAGAAAACTTCATTACAGTACGAGACAAGTTCGTTGAAGAACAGAAACTCGATCAGGATCCAGTTCCTTACATGCTTGCTCAGGGAACACTCTATCCGGATATCATTGAATCGGGTGGAACAAAGAACAGCCACACAATCAAGACACACCACAACCGCGTTGACGGAATCCAAAAGCTCATTGCACAGGGACTCATCATTGAACCTCTAAAGGATCTTTACAAGGATGAAGTTCGCAAAATCGGAAAAATGCTCGGTCTTGAAGATGAACTTGTAATGAGACACCCATTCCCAGGCCCTGGACTTTCAATCAATGTCCTCTGTTCGGAAGGAGTTCTTTCTGAAGAAGACAAGGATGAACTCAAAAAAGCCCAGGAAGAATTCAACGGAATTGCAATTACAGAATTCTGCGAAAACTGCACAAAGGATCTTGTAAAGTCTGTTCTCCCAGTAAAATCTGTTGGTGTTCAGGGTGACTTCAGGACATACAGATTCCCTGCTTGCCTTGCTTTTGCCCAGGATGAAAAGGGATTCTTCCATGTTCCAAAGGTTCACGAAAAGATTGAAAAGACTTCAAGCACAATTACAAACAGTTCAAAATTCCTTAACAGAACTATCCTCAAACTTTACCAGAAGCCAGGTGTCAAAGATGATGATTTGAAGCTTCAAAAAGGTTACTGTACAAGGGATCGCCTTGATCAGCTCCGTGAAGTAGACAACATTGTCCTTACAGAACTTCACGCAAGCGGATGGTATTCAAAGATTTTCCAGCACCTTACAATTGACCTTCCGTTTGCAACAAGTGGTGACAAGGCAAGTTTCGTACTCCGTCCTGTTGTTTCAGAAGATGTTATGACAGCACGCTTTGCCTGGCTTCCACTTGACCTTCTGGACAAAATCGTTCGTAAGATTGCAGAACTGGAATTTGTAGATTCACTTTACCTTGACTGTACAAACAAGCCGCCTGCAACATTTGGATGGGAATAAAAACCTGTAACATGGGCTCCGAAAAATTGGGGTCCAAGAATGATTTAAAAATCTTAGATAAAAAACTTCGGAGTAAAAATGCTTCAGAACGATTACTTCAAAATCATCATAGACAATCTTTCAACAGCTGTCCTCCTTGCCGAATCTGTATATGACAAAAAAAATGTTCTTGTAGATTTCAAGATAACCTATATGAACGAAAGCTTTCTCAAGATGACAAAGGACCTTTTGAAAGAAGGAGAAGTTTTTTCTGATTTCAAGACAAGACTTTCCCCTGCCCTTGCATGGTTTGAGACTGCACAGGAAGCTCTCCTTAAGAAAACAATTCTTTCAGAAACAATCTACTCCTACAACTTTTCAAAATGGTTCCAGATAACAATCAACTGTGTCTGCGACAATACAATAGCAGTAACTTTTTCCGATGTTTCAAAGGCAAAGGAATACGAACACGCCCTGACACAGCAGAACCAGAAACTTGAAAACCTTGCTTCTGAACTTGCGGAAAACAGGGCAAACCTTGATACTCAGCTCAAAAGCATACAGAGCCTCAACACCCAGCTTCTTTTCAGTGCCTATCATGATTCCCTTACGGACCTTTACAATCGTTCGTGGCTTAACACTGCCATAAGGGAAATCAGCAGGGAACAGAAGTGCAGCAACGAAAAATTCGGCATCCTTCTTTTCGACATCGACAACATGAAGGACATAAATGATTCCCGCGGACATACTGCAGGCGATGAACTCATCAAGCAGGTTGCAACAATCCTCCGCATGTTTGAATCAAAGAATACAATCCCTACCCGTTTCGGTGGAGATGAATTCATACTTCTTCTTAAGAACATAAAAAACCGCAATGAGGCAATGAACATCTCAAAAAAAGTTCTTGGATTCATGAATGCCGAAGGGATAGGTATCTCAGGTGGTATTTCCGTTTATCCTGATGATTCCGAAAAATACGATGATCTTTTGAAATTTGCCGATATGGCAAAACTTGAAGCAAAGAAAAAGGGAAAGAACAACATTACTGGATTCCAGTCTTTGATGCAGGAAAAATTCCTAAGCAAGCTTAACATAGAAACAAAGCTTTCAAGGGCAATGGTTGAAAAGAACTTCCAGCTTTATTACCAGCCACAGTTCTATACACAATCGGAAAAACTCCGTGGATTTGAAGCCCTTTTGAGATGGTATGACGATGAACTCGGCTGGATCAGTCCTGAACAGTTCGTGCCGCTTGCAGAAGAAACTCACCTTGTAATTCCTCTAGGAAACTGGGTTCTTGATACAGCCCTCAGAACATTGTCGGAATGGGAACAGAGATTTGACTTTGACGGAATCATGTCCGTAAATGTTTCGCCAATACAGTTTTGTCAGGATGACTTCATTCCAAAGTTCCTTCACAAAATTGACTTTTACAAGATTACTCCAAGACATCTTGAAATTGAAATTACAGAAGGCGTCCTTATAGAAAATGTTGAAAGCGTTATCGCAAAACTCAATGAAGTAAAGAATCTTGGAATCGGAATTTCCCTTGACGACTTCGGAACTGGATATTCATCCCTTCGATACCTACAGATGCTTCCACTTACAACGCTTAAAATTGACAAGTCTTTCATCAAGAACATTGCAACGGAATCAAACATTGCGGAGGGAATCCTTACCCTCGTTTCAAAGATGGGGCTTGATACAATTGCAGAAGGCGTAGAAAGGGAAGACCAGCTTGAAATCCTAAAGAAGTTCAACTGCAATACAATCCAGGGCTTCCTCCGTGGAAAACCAATGCAGAAGAATCTTTGTGACAGACTCCTTGGCGGTGATCTTAGCGCCCTTATTACTATCAACAACTCATAGTTCAAAGGCACGGATTATATTCAACATAACGTACACGGCCTTTCTGGATTGCATCCTTAAGCTGCTTTTCATGTCCGTTGAGTTTGCTCTGTCCAGTTTTTACTTCTATAAACATAACTTCATGAATTTCATCCGATTCCGTAAGCCCCGTAAAGCCTATGAAATCAACTGGTTTGCCAAGGAAACAGACATCACCTGGATTGCATGGGAATTCAGGAAGATATGGAGCAAGCTGTTCCGCAACCTGCCCACCAATAACAGCCCTGCTTTTTTTAACTGCATCTTTCCTTTGCTTTTTCAGCAATGACAAATCCTTCAATTTCTGAATCAATCTTCCAAGAAAAACTCCCGCTAAAAATACAGCAACAGTAACCAGAATCAACACAAGATGGTTTATTGTTAAAAAGTCGTGCATAGATTATTATTATAACAGCATTAACTGTAAATGCACACTTGAGAGGTTTATATGAAAAGAATCGCAAAATTCCTTCTAGCAGCAGTTTTATGTTTTTCATCTTTTTTTCTTTTTGCAGAAGAATACAAGACTGACGGCGACCCTGTAAAATTTTCCTTCAAATACAAGAAAGGCGACATGTACAGGATTCTTTCTACAGTTGATGAAGATGTCTATGTAAACCACAGGCTTAACCATCATTCCATCATCGTAAACCGTGTTGCAGCAGAAGTTACTGATGTGGAAAAAGACGGCAGCGGAATCCACAACTGCACTTTCATGACCAGCGAAGATTCTACGGGCTCAAGAACAGGTGCAAAATTTGCCTACGGTGAAGACTATGCAAGCATATTCTCAAGGAGTCCTCTAGGAGTCTACACCATCAGCGACGAATATTTCATGCCTACTGTCCGCGATGTTCCAGTTTTCCCGGACAAGGAAATCAAACCAGGAGAAAAGTGGACTGCAAAAGGACACGAAGCCCACGATTTAAGGCGACAGTTTGACATGCAGAAACCTTACAGGGTTCCCTTTACTGCAGAATACACTTACCTTGGAATTCAGGAATCGTCAGGACTCCATGTAATAAATGTCCGCTACACAATGTTCATGCAGACTCCAGTTCCCAAAAACAATCGTCATGCAGAATATCCGGCCGCAACAAAAGGTTTCAGCGACGAAGTAATTTACTGGGACAATGAAAGGGGGGCCATCGACCACTACACTGAGAACTTCAGGATTCTCATTGAAAGCTCAATAGGAAACCTTTACGAATTTACTGGAAGTGCAAAAGCAGAAGTAACTGAATTTGCAAGGACTAACACTGAAGAAAATCTTGAAGATGTTCAGAACAAGATCAACGACATGGGTCTTGAAAATGTTACAGTAAGGAACGGAGACAAGGGACTGACGATTGCCCTTGAGGACATCAAGTTCCAGCCTGACAGCGCAATCCTCATGGACAGCGAAAAAATCAAGCTTCAGAAAATAGCAGAAATTCTTGAAACCTGGCCAAACAACGACATTCTTGTTTCAGGTCACACAGCCCTTGCTGGAACAGAAAGAATGCGACAGCTATTGAGCGAAGAACGCGCAAGTGCAGTTGCAGAATTTCTGATCGGATTAAACGTTCGCGACAGGTTCCATATCTTTACCCAGGGATTCGGAGCAACAAAACCAATTGCATCAAACAAGAATGAAGCGGGAAAAGCAAAGAACCGCCGAGTTGAAATTACAATCATGGACCGCTAGACAAGAACAGCTGCAGCTTCTATTTCCTTTTCGGTGCGGATATTTTCCTCAAGTACAGAAGTTACCCTTAGCTTTACAACAGTTCCCGGGGGAATGAATTCACTGCTTTTAAATTCTACATGGATATAATTGGCCGTAACTGCATGGAAAACATTTGATGCCGTCAAGCCAAGCCTAACGGAACGGCTGTTCTCAACTATGGCATTGAAAACTTTTCCAATAGAATTCTTTATGAAATCAATCTTACCCTTCACGGCATAGGAAGTAAGGACCTTTACCCTTTCATCCTTAATTCTTTCAGGAACCTGGGGCTTCATGTCCTTTGCGGCAGTTCCAGGACGAGGAGAATACGGGAAGGCATGAATCCATGCAAAATTGCTTTCAACGCAAAGTTTTTCAGTAAGGGCAAAATCCTCTTCCGTTTCTCCAGGAAAGCCTGCAATAATGTCGCAGGATATAAAGCAACCTGGCTTATACTTTCTCAACAGTTCCACTGCCCTGGCTACATGTTCCACCTTGTATGGCCTGCACATCCTGTCCAAAATCCTGTCGCTGCCGCTCTGAATGCTCAGGTGAAAGAAAGGCTGAATTCTGTCTTTTGCAAGGATTTTGCACAGTTCTTCTGTAACATGCTGGGGATAAAAGCTTGATACGCGATAGTTTACTTTTGAGGTTTCGGCAAGGAGACGCTCCAAAAGGCCTCCAAAGGCCAATAGAGGGCCCTCAGGGCTCTTTCCGGCGTACTGGCTAAGGTTTACCCCTGTCAGCACGATTTCTACGGCTCCATGGGCTTCCTGCTCACGGGCACGGTCAATTGCTTCCTGAACATCCAGAGAAACGGATTTTCCACGGGCAAGGTGAATCCTGCAGAAAGAACAGTTGTTGTTGCATCCATCCTGAATTTTCAAAGAAGACCTGGAATGCTTTTCAAAAACAGGAGTAAAGAGGGTAAATTTATTCAATTTGGCCGAAATTTCCTCTTTACTGCACTCATCTATGAAATTCTGAATGTTATTTTTTGAGAGCAGATTTTTTTCGGCATTCAGCACCCCACCGGCAGCCTCTTCCGCAACTCTGGAAAGAATGAATTTTTTCATTCCCGATAAAATGCATATTCTTTCAGGACAGATTTCCGTAATCTGCTTGCCGTCAAGCTCAGCATAGCAACCCGTAACAATCAAAGGAGCCTTAGGAAATTTTTCAAGGAGAAGCCTTATTATCCTGCGTGCCTTCTGTTCAGCCTTGCCGGTAACCGTACAGGTATTTATTATGCAGAGGATGACTTCATCTGATGCTTCTGTTTTTGCAGAAATGGCATCAAGGTCAGAAACAAAACCTGCCATAGAAAAACAACGAGCTGCCCCTTCAGATTCATCCTGATTTAGACGGCAGCCCAATGTTTCAAAGTGAATTATTTTATTCATGCAAATTACTGGATGTGTGCCTTGCAGTTGTTCTTACCGCGGATTGCATCGTAGTGTGACGAATTGAGGGCAAGGGCCTTGTCATAAGCAACGATTGCATTCTGCCAGTCACCGTTCATTTCACGGGAATAGCCGAGCCTTGTCCACCAATGGGCACTGTGGGCAGGTTCAAAACGAACTGCAGTTGTAAAGGAAATATCTGCGTGTTCATACTTTGCCTGACGAATGTAGATTTCACCCATGTAGTAATATGCAGTTCCGATTCTTGCTGCAGATTCCGAAGAACTTGCAATGTAACGCTGGAACATGGCCAAAGCTTCATTGTTCTTGCCAAGGTAGTATTTTGCTTCACCAAGAACTTCCATAAGGCGGATGTCGTACTGATTGATTTTTCGTGCTTCTATTGCACGCTGTTCGGCTTCGTTGTACTGCTTGTTAGCAACAAGAGACCAGCAGAGAACAGCATGAGAATCCATGTTTGAAGGATTGTTTGCAATTTCTTCTTCACAAATCGTAATGGCATCCTTATAGTTGCCTTCGCGATAAAGTTTAAGGGCATCGGGTTTTCCAGCCTGTGCAAAAGATGCTGAGATAATTGTTGAAAGAATCAAAGATACAATAACTAACTTTTTCATATTTAATTCCTTTTTTTATACTGACATTGTACATTTGCCAGAGAATACAGAACCAGGTTCAAGAACAACCTGAGTAGAAGTAATGTCTCCTTTTACTGTTCCAGTTGAAGTAACATACACCAATTTCCTTCCGTTGATGTTTCCTGTAACCTTGCCTCTAACCAAAACTCTGTCTGTAGAAATATCTGCATTGACAACAGCATCGGTATCGATAAGAAGATCGCTTGTTGCTTCAATGATGCCGTTCATTTTTCCTTTGATCATGAAAGGTTTTGTAAAGCGAATGTTGCCTGTAAATGAAATGTCAGAAGCCATTACAGTATCGAAGTCTTCTTCGTCTGTATCAAAGCCCTTGGAATCTTTAATATCGTACATTATTCCATTTTATTGAGATATCTTTTTGTAGTCAACTGACGAAATTATTAATGAATGTTGCATCATCCTTCACATTACAAATTTCACAGCCCAATCGCAGAGTAACTTTTTGGGGAATATACGCTCGGCGCGGACTCCGACTTCAAGCCCAGGTCTTTTTGCTTTTCAGATGTGCTTAAAATAAAAAAAAGCTTAGTAAAAACTTACTAAGCTTTACGCCCCTTACTGGGCTTGCCCTCTGGGCCGGCCTACGCCTGCTCTCCCCTCGCACCTGCTCGGCGCAGGCTTCGGTTTCAAGCCCAGGTCCATTTGCTTTTCAGATGTGCTTAAAATAAAAAAAGCTTAGTAAAAACTTACTAAGCTTTACGCCCCTTACTGGGCTTGAACCAGTGACACATGGATTAACAGTCCATTGCTCTACCAACTGAGCTAAAGGAGCATTTCGATTTCTCGAATGTATTGATATAGTATAGAATTACAGATAAAGTGTCAAGAGAAATTATTGATTTTTTTATATTTTTTTCAGCCATAAAAAAAGGACCGAAACCAACTTTCATATTGGAATCGGTCCTTATGTCGAATCATCAGAATAACTGAGTTATTCCTTTGCGGCCTCAATCTTGTTGTCAGCAGCATCAACCAAACTTGGGAAGTCCATTTCATCTGTAATGAAGTATGAAAGGTCAAACTGTTCGTGAGTGATGACAATGAGGATTGTAGGATTTTTTGCCAGATAATCACCGATAACCTTGAAGAGTTTCAAACGGCTGTCAAAGTCAATGTGGGCAAAGGGTTCATCCAAAATCAAAACCTGAGGCTTTGCTGTAAGGGCACGGGCAATGTCAAGGCGCTTGTTTTCACCTGAAGACATTGTCATTGGATATGCATCAAGGTGTTCTTCACGCATGCCAACTGCCTTAAGATTTTCAAGGAACTCCTCGATAGTGCCTTCGTTTCCTGCTTTTGAAATTTCCTTGAAGGAATCGCGGATCTTCAAATCCGGGAAGAAGCTGAAACGGCTGTCCTGCTGAACAATCTGCATCCTTCTGCGGAATGGCTTGAAGTTCTTTGGATCATATCCCTTTTCAAGAGGTTTCATCTGTACAAGGTCAGAACCATCCATAACGATCTTTCCTTCTGTATCAGAAAGCATTCTGAGGATTGCCTTTACCATAGTTGATTTTCCACAGCCAGATGGTCCTGTAATTCCGTAGATTTTTGAACATTCAAAATCAAGGCTAAGGTTCCTGAAAGCAGTGAATTTCTTCTGACCAAAAATGCTGCGCTTCATGTAAGCCTGAGCCACATTGATGAGTTCAATTTTGTTTCCTGCAGACCCCTTTTCAAATTCAGGCCTGTCGTAGCCTTCAAGCTGAGGAACTTCATCAAGCTTAATGAGGTCACCTTCAACAAGCCTGAAAGCCTGTGAAAGGTTAAGACGGCGGATAAAGTCAATATCGTGGGAAACCATGATGAAAGTCTTTGTTTTGTCTGAAAGGATTTCCTTGTTCAGGAAGTCAACAAACTTAACGCGGAGCTGACGGTCAAGGTTTACAGTTGGTTCATCAATCAAAATGAGATTGCCGGGTCTGGACAAAAGGATCATCAAAGTCAAACGCTGAAGCTGACCACCAGAACATTCATCAGGATAAATCTTCTTGTATGCTTCATAGTCAAGGTCAAAGTAATCCTTGAGGCGCTGGATGATAAGGTCCTTGCAGCCAGGAGCAAGAAGATTGAGGTTCTGTTCGATTGTAAGACCTGCATTCAAAGCCAATGCTGTTTCTGCAGGAACAAACATAAGGCCTGACTGCTGGATTTTCTTCCAGTTTTCAAGGGAACATTTCTTGCCGTTTGCATAGGCATCGATGCCGTTGATCTTCATGTTTCCTTCATAAGTAAAAACATTCGAAGGAAGAATACCGGCAATCGATTTGAGGAAAACTGATTTCCCCATTCCTGTCTGACCGATGATTACTGTAGAAGTTCCGACTTCAATATTAAGGGAAGTAGGCTTCAATGTAATGCGGTTCTTTCCAAGGTGAATTGCAAAATTATTGATTTCAACAGGCAACATTATGCTTCCTCCTTATCTTTCTTGAGGATCAACAGGAATGCAACGCTCACTGCAATAAGCAAGGCTGTAGGAATCCAGAACCATTCTGGGTTTGTTCCGCCCAAAAGAAGTTCCTTACGGTTAGCCGCAACCAAAGCTCCCGGGCTTGTATGAGAAGGTGTACCAGTTGAACCGAGGCCACACTGAATTACATAACCCAATGATGTATCAAGAACAAGAGTCTTCAAAAGGATTCCCGCAGCAACACGCTTAACGGAAGCCTTCATGATGTCCATCTTCATGAGGACACGGAGAATGCGGTTCTTTGTAAAACCATAGGAACGGAAACTTACCGAATACTTTTTATCGTAAAGATCTGCCAAAGGAATCGAAATGCTTCTTACAGCTTCTGGCAAAACAGTAACCGTAGCGGCAATTACGAAAACAACCAGGGACAGGATTGTTGATTTTGAATGGGATGTCTTTGCAAGGGCACCAGATACTGGAGCATAAAGGAACAGGGCAATCAAAATCGATGGAACTGATTCAACGGCATTGTTTACATTTGCAAGGAAGTGTCCAATCTTCAATGAAAGAACGCTAAGGTATCCAAGCAAAACAGAAAGGATCATTGCAAAGATTACAGTTGAAACCAAAGTAATCGAAAGTTCCTGGAAACTCAAAACAAGATTTCTGAAGAAGTTGCCCTTTACAAGGTTTTCTGCAAGCAGGTGTGAATAACATTCCATTGGAATCCATGCCAAAAACAATGGAAGAACCAAAATGAAAACAACGATAACTCTAAGAATATCTATAAAATTTGTCTTTCTCATCATGCACCCTCATATACTCTTGGATATACCAGGAACATAATTAACTTAACAATGAATGAAACTATGGCATTGATAATGAGCAAAACAAAAACAGATGTAATCAAAAGATTTGTGTTTGTCTGAACCATAGCATCGATAAGGTTTTTTCCCAATCCAGGAAGGTCAAATGCTATTTCAGCAATTGTAACTGAACCGATGATTGCCGAAATTTTTCCAGCAAGATATGGAAGGAAGCGAGGCAAAGAAGAACTGAAAAGGTAGCCTGAATATGTACCTGAAAGTGGAAGAAGTCTTCCCAACTTGTGGTCACCCAGAGTGCTGAACAGAATTCCATGAACCTGTCCAACCTGACCGAGCATGTCAGCCTTCAAAAAGTTCAATGCATCCCATGTAAGGCCGCCAAAGAGAATTGTACCGAGGGCAATCAAAGGCAGCATTGCTCCATTGTTTCCCCAGATAACATACATCAACCAGAAACCTACAAACAGAGGAATAGCAGCAAAAACAGAAAAAAGGAAATAAAGGCATTTTTCAATTCTTTCATTTGTTTTCTTTCCAAAGTTTACAGCCATGTAGTGGCTGGTTGTAGCATAGGCTGCACCAACCAATGTAAAAAACACAAGGAAAGCAAGAGAGAGCAATGCGAGTGGCAGGGTCTCAACGGCACCGGCAAGAATGATGTCACCGGATGTATGACCAATAGCTCTTTCTCCACCCCTTCCAATAAGAATCATTCCAAATGTCTTAAGGGCATCAAGATATGCCGCGGCATCTGCATTGGTAGAAACCAAATAAAGCAACGAAAGTATAACAGTACCTGCAAGAACGAAAAGGATTCCGTTGAGCAGAACTTCTTTTATCAAGAAGCGAACAAGCTTCATCTTTATAAACTCCAAAAAAAGCCAAAAGGCTACAGTTTACAATAGTCCTACTGCGAGCAAAACAACTGTAAACATGTAACCTTTATTAAATTAAACTAAAAGAAATAATGACTATTTCTTAAACTTCCAGTCTTCAACAGAAAGGAATGCGTTGTCAGAAGCAATAGTAACATTGCCCAAGCCTCTGGAATAAACATCCTTCTGCAAAGTACAGATATAAAGTGCAGGACAAAGTTCACTTACACGCTTGTTGATCTGAAGTGTAAGGTCAACCCAGTTCTTTGTTTCAACTTCAGAATCCCACTTGTCAAACAAACTGTTCAACTTGCCGTCTGCAATGCCTGTGATGTTGTCTACACCCTTTGAGCGGTACATAGAACCGATGCTTGAGTAAACATTGTCGAAACCATCGCAGTACTGCAATGCGAGTTCATAAGACTTTTCCTTGTAAACCATGCGATTGTAAACCTGGTCACCAGTTCGGCGAACTTCAACATTCAAACCGATTTCCTTGAGCTGTTCAGCAACACCTTCTGCAAGCTGCTTTCCAAATTCACCCATTGAGTCTGAGTAAATGAGAACTGCATTCTGGTTTGCAACATTGCCTGAAGCTGCAAGAGCCTTTGCCTTGTCCAAATCGTATTCGAGGTAGTTTGGCATCGGTTCCTTAACATATTCAGGAATTGTTGTAGCAAAGAGATTGCTTGGGAATGGACCGTTGTTGATTACAACGCCTTCTTCTACATCTGTAATGCCAGGAACAAGAGCTGCCTTGTTCAATGCCATAGCCATAGCCTGGCGGCCTTCTGCGTTAGAGAAAGCCTTTGTGTTGATTGCAACCTGATAGAATGCGTAAGGCATGTAAGAATTGATGTCCACATCGCTGATCTTTGCAATTGCCGGGCGGTCAGCTGGGTTTGTCTCGAGAATAAGATTGATGCGACCCTTTCTCAATTCCTGAAGTCTAACAACAGGGTCAAGAATTCTCTTTACAGTCAAAGTTTCTGACTTTGGAACCTGCTTGAAATAAAGTCCGTTTACATCAAAAGTAACCTGCTTACCAAGCTTCCATTCCTTAAACTTGTAGGGACCTGTTCCGATTGGAGCTGTAGCAAACTTCTTTGTGTTTTCATCAGCACGCATATCAAGGCTCATAGCCTGACCATTGTAGTGTGATGGAACGATTTTTGCTGTAGCAAGAACAGGATATGCACGGAATTCAGGAATAGGATTCTTGAAAACGATTACTACTGTCTTGTCATCAACTGCTTCTACGCTCTTGATGAATGAATTGAGGTATTCTCTGTTAGGAGATTCGTTTGCTGGTTCAAGGTAAGCATTGAAAGAATAAACAACATCTTCTGAAGTCAAAGCTGTACCGTCGTGCCATGTTGTATCGATGAGGGTTACAGTGTAAGTCTTGCGGTCCTTTCCCTGAACGATTTCTGAAGCAAGTGCAAAATCTGTATAGAGGGCACCGCTAGATGGATCGATTTCATTGTTTGTAAGACCATCATAAATCAATTCATTGATGTTCAATGCAGAAGTATTCTGTGGAAGAACTGGGTTCAATGAATCAGGTTCTGTTGATACTGCAGCAACCATACCCTTCTGACCACAGCTGCATGCAAGGATTGAAACTACAGCACCAGCAGTAATAGCCAATGCAGTTTTAATAATGTTCTTTTTCATTTGTTTTTAATCTCCTGAAACTATCTTGAACGGGTAATGAATGAAGCATAAACAACTGCTTCCCCCGAATATACGTCAGACTTGCCCTGTTCAACCTGTACATAGTAAACAGAACCGTTCAAAGCTTCTCTTGCGTTCATTACTGGCCAAGAATTACCTACCTTGTTCTGACGGCTGATCAAGTCCTTCAATCCAAGCTTTTCAATCTGCTTTCCGCTCTTTGTGTTCTGGTTGAATACGTGAACGTTTCTGTTGTCCTTCATTGTGATGACAAGGTCATTCATTGCACCTGGAGCGATATCAACAATACCCCAGAGGTAGTCTGGCTTCTTTTTTGTTGAACCAGAGAACTTAGCTGGCTTAGACTTCTTTGCATCACCTGCTTCTGCATTGAACAAACCGATCATACCAACGAACTTACCGCGGGATGCGATTTCCTTTTCTCTTGCGATTTCCTTTTCAACAACTGTAATCTTTGACTGGAGTGTTGTCTTCTGTGCGTTAACATCCTTGATTACATTTGCATCGATTTCTTCTGGATACTTCTTCTGGAATTCGAGCAACTGATCATAAGCAACCTGCATGTCTGCCTTAACTGACTGGTAGTGGTTGAGGATTTCCTGATTTGTAAATGCACCGTTCTTTCCGCTGCCTGTACCTTCAAGCTGGCGAGCAAATACATCACCAATCTGTTCCTTGTATTCATAAGCCTTTTCGCGGATTGCAAGCTTGCGCTGTGATACAACATCCTGACATGTATTGTTGAATCCCTTTACTGCAGACTTAACAGGAACTGTTGATTCTGTACCAGACTTTGCTGCAGCAGCGGCAACATCCTTCTTCAATGAAGGAATAGAATCCACGATTTTCTGATATGCAGCAATCTTGTCATCCACATTTTCAATCTGAGATGCAGCCTCTGCTTCATCCTTGAGGGACTTCTTCTTTGCAGAAATGCTGCTTACGGCATCAATTTCCTTACCAACTGTATCAAGTTCAGCTGAAGCACCGTAAACCTGCTTTGCTGTCTTGTACATTTTCTTTGCTTCCGAAACCTTTTCTGCTTCGAGCAGCTTGTTGATGCGAGGAACTGTCAAAGCTGTACCCTTCTGGCAAACTTCATCATCCAACTGAAGTGCTGCATCAAGCGCACTGAATTTTGACAATGCTGTGTTACATGCAGAAAGCAATTTGCCTTCCTGTGTTGCCTTCATTGAATCTGTGCTGTCCAAAGCTGCAACACCATCATTGTACAACTTGATGTAGTTCAAATACTTCTGCTTAACTTTTTCGTCAGCAATATTTGTCCAATAGTTTTCTGCTGTAGAAGGACCTCTTCTATTCCATGCTTCTACACCCTTTGTGATTGCAGGATCTACACCGTCAGTCTGTGTAGAACCACATGAAGTGAACATCATGGCAGACAATGCCAATGCTCCTGAAGCTGCTAAAACTAAAATATTCTTCAAATTTTTTTTCATTCCTTAACCTCCTTTACAAGACGGAATCCAACTTCATTTGATTTTTCTGTTGTTTCTACAGTTTTAAAGTTTGAAATTCTCAAATCAACAGGACCGTCCATCCATGAACCGCCCTTAACAACACGAGAAGAAACACCTTCTTCTGATGGTTCTGCACCTTCTGTTACGAATTCAGATGATGTCCATTCCCAAACGTTTCCGCTCATGTCCTTAAGCCCCCAAGCGTTGTTGCCTTCTTCAAATGCACCTACAGGGGAAGGTCCCTTGAACTTTCCGTTCTTATTGTAGTTTGCATTCTTCTTCTTTGAAGGAACATCATTACCCCATGGATAGATTACCTGTTCACCGGCACGAGCAGCTTTTTCCCATTCTTCTGCAGTTGGAAGGCGATATGTGTCTCCTGTCTGTTCAGAAAGCCATTTTGCATATTCATTTGCATCATCAAAGCTTACGCCGATTACAGGCTGATTAGCCTTGTTGTATTCAGGGTTGCTCATGAATTCTGGATATTCTTCACTGCGTGTTGCAAGAATAAATGCTGCATACTGTGCATTAGTTACAGGTGAAACAGACATTTCGTAAGCAGACAAAGTTACAGTGTGCTTTGCTTCCTTGCTTCCGGCCTTCCTGTCACCGTCAATAGCACCAGCTTCGAAGTCACCTGCTTCTACCATAACAGTCTTGTAAGCTTCTGAATCTTCAGTAACAAAAATGTAGTTTTCGTCAGCAGATGAACGTGCATCAAACTTTCTCATTGCAGAAGTTGCAAGCTTAGATGCCGAGAATGCTGTTGAAACTGTAAGAGTAACAGGTCTTCCCTTCATTACATCAGATTCTGGGAAAGAAAACTCTGCATTTCCTTCTGCATCTGTCTTAACGATATCAACGATACCATCAACGGGTTCAGCATCATCAAATGATACTGGAACAGAAGCAGGATCCCAAGATATCTTTACGCTTAATCCCTTTACAGCCTTTCCGTTCCTGTCCTTTACATTTACAGAGAAAGCTGTTGAAGAATTTACGATTCCGCTTGGCGTTGAAATTGCAAATGCAAGTTCATCAACGAGGGTACCGCACATTCCTTCAACCTTCTTCGAGTAGAGTTCGTCTCCACCTTCATGAAGTGAAAGCAAATCGTAGATGCCGTTAACTGAAAGCTGATTCAGGATAGCAACAGCACTGTCGAGTTTTTCTGCAGTAGACTTTCCTGACTTCAAAACTTCATAGTTTGCATCCAGGGAAGCACGAAGGTTATTGCGGAAAGATTCTTCACTTTCTGCCCACTTGTTTGCCTTGACCTTGCATGAAACATCCAAGCCCTTCTTGTCGTTTTTGCTGAAGCTCAGTTTCTGCAATCTTGCATTAACTGAATCATCGCTTACTGAAATACGAGAAGCTCTTGGCTTCAATGTTTTCAATTCATCTGTCAAGGCATTTTCAATAAGTTCCTTCTTTGCCATGAACTCTGCTTCTTCGCTAGTAGAAGCCTTGCCATAACCGTAGTAAAAACCTTCTTCCTCCTTTGGAAGTTCAGGACGCTTTTCTTTACCTTTGGCAAACAATTGTTCTGAAACAAAGCAAGTTAAAACAGTTGAAATAAAAAGAGAAGCAAATACTTTCTTTCCTGTTTTTCTACACATATTATTTCTCCTTGTTCGAAAATATTTTGAACTTTTATTAGCATTTCACATAAAACTGGAAAAAGCAATAACATATATTTTCATACAGAATAATGTATAGTACATTTTATCCCTTTTTTATCTAATATCTCTAATAATTTTAGACTTTTTTGAGAAAAATTTCGCCATAATTTTTTTTATTTAAAAAAATATTTTTTTTCGTCCTTCTTAAGTTGAAATTCTTATTTCAAAACTATAATCCTCAAAAAAATCATCTTTCCTTCAGAATTTACAGAATCGTCTATTTTAAAGCTAACATATGAATAACATTTTGTCACTTTTGTCAAGAGACCAAATCTTTTGAGCAGGGCAAACGCATTATAGATTCTGCAAAGCGTAAAGCAGACATTTTTCGTT
>SAMEA3663296__coassemble_43_pt1 | contig 103094 bp, 92 predicted proteins | sample SAMEA3663296__metabat2_low_PE_018 | metagenome-assembled genome bin SAMEA3663296 (sample SAMEA3663296) | pig gut metagenome | biome: pig gut; feature: pig-associated habitat; material: faeces | place: China | collected 2013
TGTCCCGGTTTTATTGTTTTTATAAAACTGAATTTAAAACAAAAAAGCTCCTGAAAATACTTCAGAAGCTTTTCGTACTCATCGGGACACACATCCGTAGCAGGTGCGTGCGGATGTGCAGTCTACCCTTGCTTGCCCCGAGCCATCAACTTATCCGGATCCGCCCTACGGTCGCAGGCCTCCTGCCTGCTCTCTCCGGGCCGGCCTTCGTCGCTGACGCGGGCATCCATGCCCGCTTTTCCTCCCCCTGGTCGGCGCTCCTTCGGCTTCGAATCCTGTTGTCCCGTTTTTTTTGTTTTTATAAAACTGAATTTAAAACAAAAAAGCTCCTGAAAATACTTCAGAAGCTTTTCGTACTTATCGGGACAACAGGATTCGAACCTGCGACCCTCTGGTCCCAAACCAGATGCGCTACCAGCTGCGCTATGTCCCGTGGATGGAGGATGAGGGGATCGAACCCCCGACATTCTGGGTGTAAACCAGACGCTCGTACCAGCTGAGCTAATCCTCCAAGCAAGTGACTAGATACTACTCAATTGCAGATTTTTAGTCAATAGCAAAATGAAAAAAAATAAATATTTTTCATTTTTTTAGTGATGCTTGGAATCCAATTCAGCTCCGGAATTCCTCTTTCGTTCAATCCTCTTGAGCTTTACTTTTTCAGAAGAATCTTCGGCAACATTAAGTTCGGTTTCCGACTCACGGAAAGACTGGGAAGTAAGGTCAGAAGGCAGCATTTCAAGAGAATTCATGATGGCTTTTAGTGAATCGTATTCAGGCCAGACAAGGCCCAGTTCAATGTTGGAAACAGTTGTTTTTGTAATACCTGCAAGAACGGCAAGATCTGCTTGCCTCAGGTTTTTCTTCAATCTGAAATGTTTGATGTTGGAACCGACTATAAGGCAAAGATCCTCTACTCTTTCATTCTGCATCTGATAATATTAAATGCAGCCTTAAGGTGATATTCCAATCCAAAAGTAAGGCAATGAAGAATAAATACAAATTGATTTTGTATTAAAACACAGCATCAGGGTAAAAAAAAGGGCTTCCACAGGAATGGAAACCCTTTTCCTAGCCAAAATCATCCGGCATCCTGATGTATTCTTTTGCCTTCAGAAATTATTTCTTGTTGATGAGGTCCTTAAGGGCCTTTCCTGGCTTGAACTTTGGTGACTTTGAAGCTGCAATCTTAATCTTTTCCTTTGTCAAAGGGTTGATTCCTTCGCGTGCAGCTCTCTTAGCTACTGTAAATGTTCCAAAACCGATAAGCTGAACATCATTTGACTTTGCGAGTTCCTTAGAAACGATTGTTGTAAAAGCTGCGAGAGCCTTTTCTGTGTCCTTCTTTGTAAGACCTGTTTCTTTTGCCATCTTGTCAATCAATTCTGATTTGTTCATTTTAATCTCCACTTTGTATTTTTTGCACTGTATGTTTTAGGAGTGCAATATTAGGTATTATATTATATTTTTAACGAATAATCTAGTAAAAATTCATCCAAAAGCCCTAAAAATCTAGGTTTCCTGACACTTGCATTACTTAAAGGTTATGATATATTGAACTTATGAAGATAAAGATTCCCCCATTCATCAAAGAAAAGGACTCCATAGGAATAACAGCACCATCTTTCGGATGCACAACAGAACCGTACATTTCAAAATACAACACGGCAAAAGAACTACTTGAGGAAAAAGGATACACTCTGAAATGCGGAGAAACCGTTTCACAATCAGACGGTCTTGGGATTTCGACGGATCCAAGAATCTGTGCAAGGGAACTGGAAGAATTCTATGCAGACCCTTCTGTCAGGGCAATAATCTCTGCAGGAGGCGGCGAAATGATGTGCGAAACTGCAGGATACATTGACTTTGACAGGATTTCAAAAGCCAATCCCAAATGGTTCATGGGATATTCCGACAACACAAATTTCATTTTTCCCCTTGTCACAATTTGCCATACGGCAGCCATATACGGTCCATGCATATCAGGATTCGGCAAAAAGTGGGAACAAAGTGAAATTGATGCATTCAGAATACTTGAAGGAAAAACAAAACACATCCAGGGATACCCCATGTTCCAGAGACCAGAAGACGACGTAAGCCCGGATAAAGACTTAAAAAAATACACCTACTCCCTAAAGTCAAAAAAAGTCCTTTCCTCATATATACCTAAAGGTGGAAAACTATACAGGGATGATTCGGAAGAAAAAATAGAAATGCAAGGCATACTACTTGGCGGGTGCCTCGATGTCCTTGCAAACCTTTGCGGAACAAAGCTTGACCGCGTAAAAGAATTCAAGGATTACATAGGCAACGATAAAATCATCTGGGTCCTCGAAAGCTGCGATGCAAATCCAATGGAACTAAGGCGTCAGGTCTGGCACCTTAGAAACGCAGGATGGTTTGACAACTCCGCAGGATTTCTCGTAGGCCGACCTCTTTCTGCATTCGAACAGGAAATGATGGGGGTGAACCAATACAACGCTGTAACAGACATTCTGACTGATCTTGGAGTCCCTGTCATTATGGACTGTGACATAGGTCATGTTGACCCTGCCATGCCCCTTGTAATGGGCTCAACGGCAAAAATATATGCAAAAGGCAACGAAATAGACATAATTTTCGATATTTAGGTGTCTTTCACGGAAATTCTATGAGTCACTCAAAAAAAACAGATTAAAACTCACAATACAACCTGCCGTTTTTGGAGTATTATTCATATTATGAATAAAACGCTGAATTATATACAGAATCTTGAAATCTGAATAAATCATACTATAATAGTACAAGCGGATATGGTAGACATAGATCAGAACTTTTTAAGGCGCAACATTTCTCAGATAAACGACAAGGTCCAGGGAATTTATCTTTCACTGAATTTTCTTCCGCTGACGTTGTTTTTGGGAAATTTAGGAGGAGCATGGCTTCTTCCAGTTAGTTACCTTATTAAGATCCAGATCCTCATTACCAGCCTTTTCCTTGTAAATTTCATCATATACAAATTTGCACGAACACCGAACGTTTCGAAATATCTGGGAATTTTAGCCTGCACAACGGTTGTTTCAGTCATAGCAGCAAACGGACGCGTAGGGATTTTTATCTCCTATGGATTTTTTCCTTTTCTGGCATCCCTATACTACAGCAGGAGATTTACAGGAATAGTTTCCCTCTACAGCTGGCTTGCCATGATGGTTTCCCTTTACATAAGAACAAGGATAACAAAGCAGTGCGAGCCTTTTACGGCAGAAATTTATACTCCGGATATGTTCTTCATGAGGTTTTCCATCGGTTTTTCCATTGAACTGTTCTTTACCTATCTTCTTGCCATGATGATGACAAAACAGAGCCAGAAGAGACTCAAAAACCTTATAGACAACATTGACAGCGTAAATTCAATGAACATTTCCCTTGCCGAAAAGAACATTGAGCTGGAAGAAACACAGAGCAAGATAATCAAGTTCATTTCTACAATCCTCAGCAGCCACGATCTTTTTACGGGCAACCATGTTCTGCACACACAGACTTACGCCGGTATCATTGCCAGGGAACTGCAGGAACAGGGCCGCTATCTTGCAGACCTTACAGACGAAAACATCAGCATGCTGTGCAACGCTGCCCTCCTTCACGACATTGGGAAAATCCATATTCCAGAGGGAATCCTCAATAAACCCGGTAGATTTACTCCTCAGGAATTCGAATTAATGAAGAGCCATTCGGAAGAAGGAAAGAAAATTCTTGAAGTGCTTCCCCCTATTGCCGGCGGAAAATTCAATAAAATTGCCGAAGAAGTTTGCCTGTACCACCACGAAAAATGGGACGGAACAGGATACCCTAAGGGACTTGCTGAAAAGGAAATTCCGCTTTTCGCCAGAATCATGTCTGCAGCAGACGTTCTCGATGCCCTTTTAAGCCGTCGCCTTTACAAGCAGCCTATGAGCATAGACAAAGCCATGGAAATATTCAGGGAACTTAGGGGCGTTCAGTTTGAACCTTGCATTTCCGATGCTGTTCTTGCCAAAAGGGATACCCTAGAAAACTGCGACAACTATTTTAAGCAGGAAGAAGAAAGGAACAATGTTACGGAACTTGCCTGGTGGAAAAAATATCACGAATACCTAGACAGCCAAAAGCAATGAAACATCAAGAGACCCATACACGAAGCCACCGTATTCCATAAAAGAATACCCGAAGTGTATAAACACTTCGGGTGGCGATAGTTACTGAAAAATAAAGATTACTCGGAAACAAGGCTTTCAGACATCTCTAAGAAGCCTTTCACGAAGTGCCTTGGGCACTTCGTGGGGCGAAAGTTATTAAAGGTGAAGATTACTAGGGAACAAAGCTTTCGCCCTAGAACCTGATTTTCTTGTCAGTACCGGCGTAGTATTCCTTGCGCAAAGCCTTGACCTGTTCATCCTTAAGGTAATCATCAAACGGCATCATGCGGTCAATTACACCCTTTGGAGTAATTTCAACAATTCTGTTGGCAATTGTAGAAATAAACTCGTGGTCATGGCTTGAGAACAATACAACACCAGGGAACTTAACTAGGCCTTCGTTCAAGCTTTCGATTGATTCAAGGTCAAGGTGGTTTGTAGGGTCATCAAGGATGAGAACATTGGCACCGCTGAGCATCATCTTTGAAAGCATGCAGCGAACCTTTTCCCCTCCGGAAAGAACTTTTACCTTCTTAAGGCTGTCGTCTCCTGTAAAAAGCATGCGACCAAGGAAGCCGCGGACATAGGCATCGTCCTGGTCTGGAGAATACTGCTTGAGCCAGTCTGTGATTGTAAGCTCATTGTTGAAGTATTCGTTGTTGTCACGGCCCATGTATGTCTGTTTTGTTGTCTGCCCCCAGTTGACTGTTGCACCTTCGCACTTCTTTGTTCCGCTGATAATGTCAAAGAATGAAGAAATGGAATTGTGTTCCATACCAACAAAGGCAACCTTTTCACCAGGATGGATTGTAATTTCAAAGTTGTTGAGGAGAACATTGCCTTCGCTGTCCTTTGAATTAAGGTGTTCTGCTGTAAGAACAAAGTTACCGATCTGACGTTCGCTCTGGAAGTTTACATAAGGGAACTTGCGGCTTGTAACAGGAAGTTCTTCAAGCTGCATCTTTTCAAGCATCTTCTTTCTTGAAGAAGCCTGGCCTGCCTTTGAAACGTTTGATGCAAAGCGCTGGATGAACTGCTTGAGGTCAGCCATCTTGTCCTCGCGCTTCTTCTGCTGGTCCTTCTGCTGTTTCTGGAGAATCTGGCTCATCTGATACCAGAAGTCATAGTTACCTGTAAACTGAGTAATCTTGCCGAAGTCAATGTCGCAAGTATATGTACAAACTGCATTGAGGAAGTGGCGGTCATGGGAAACAACGATAACGCAGTTCTCAAATTCAAGGAGGAAGTTTTCAAGCCATGAAATTGACTCAAGGTCAAGACCGTTGGTAGGTTCATCGAGAATCAGGTAATCTGGATTTCCGAACAATGCCTGAGCAAGGAGAACGCGAACCTTCTGGCTTTCATCAAGGTCACTCATCATCTTGTCGTGGTTTTCTTCTTCAAGACCAAGGCCCGAAAGCATCTGTTCAATCTGATTTTCTGCTTCGTATCCACCAAGTTCACCGAATTCTGCCTGCATTTCTGCAGCCTTCATTCCGTCTTCATCAGAAAAATCTTCCTTTGCATAGATGGCATCAATATCCTTTTCAAGCTGATAGAGCTTTGGATAACCCATCTTTACAGTTTCCTTTACAGAATATTCATCATACTTAAAGTGGTCCTGACTCAAAACAGCAAGGCGCTCACCCGGAGTAATGGAAATGTCACCTGTGTCACGTTCAAGTTCACCGGACAAAAGCTTGAGGAATGTTGATTTGCCTGCACCGTTGGCACCGATAATTCCATAGCAGTTTCCTTTAAGGAACTTGATGTTTACGTCTTTAAAAAGCGGTTTTTCACTGAACTTCAATGATACGTCTGTTACATTAATCATGTTTTATCCCCTTATTTCTTTTTGCCGAAGAGTGACTTCAACTTGCCGAAGAAAGACTTCTTTTCGTTAGTTTTCTTACCCTGAACAGGCTTAGCATTAACTGACGAACGGTTGTTTTTATTCCCCTTCTTGAAATCCTTTCCCTTATTCTTGCCATAACTTCCGTTAGTATGCTTGCCCTGATTTTCCTTGCAAGGAGCACCACTGGCTTTGGCATTGGCAGCACCTGCATACTTTTCCCTGTAGAGTTTCATGCGTTCTTCAGAAGACATTGAAGCAAGAGCTTCCTCGTAAGCAGGATTATAAACCCTTCTGTCCCTCTTGTACTCTTTCTTAGCTTCTTCGTTCCTTGAAGAATATCTTCCGCTGCCCTTTGAAGAACCATGGGAACCATGTTTCTTTCCGCGGCCGCTTCTTTCATACTGAGCCTGGCGCATTCTTCCGAATTCACTCTTGTCGTTGTATTCTTCATGGTAAGAATCTGTCCTGATGTACATGTCCTTGGACTTGTCTTCCGCCATCATGCTTTCTTCTGCAACGCGAGAAGGAATCTGCTTTTCGATATAACGTTCAATTGGTGGAAGTGAATATACGTCCTGTTCACTGCAGAAAGTGTATGCCTTTCCGCTTTTACCAGCGCGGGCTGTACGACCAATGCGGTGAACATAGTTTTCAGCTTCATTAGGAAGATCATAGTTGATGACCATTGCAAGGTCATTTACATCGATACCGCGGGCAGCAACATCTGTTGCAACAAGACACTTAACCTTGCCGGCCTTGAACTTGTCCATGATTGCAAGTCGCTTTTTCTGAGGAAGGTCGCCGATGATGTATTCCGTTTCAACACCGTTGATTCGAAGCCTCTTTGCAATTACTTCACAGGTTCTCTTTGTATTGCAGAAAATGATGAGGCTTTCCGGCTTTTCTGAATTGATGATTCCGAGCAAAAGCCTTGTCTTGTCTGTAGAAGAAACATGGAGAAGTTCCTGATCGATTTCATCAACCGTAATATTTTCTGCAGCAATCGTAATTTCAGCAGGATCCCTTGTGTATTCCCAGGCAAGGTTCTTGACATAAGAATTCAATGTAGCACTGAAAAGCATCGTCTGCCTTTTCTCGCTTGCAGGAAGAACCTTGATGAGTGTACGGAGATCCGGATAGAACCCCATGTCGAACATGCGGTCTGCTTCATCGATAACCAAAAACCCAACGTTGGCAAGGTCCATCTGACCGCCCTGGTTAAGGTCGATAACGCGTCCCGGTGTACCGATGAGGATATCGGCACCCTTCTTGAGGGCTGCCACCTGTTTGTCGTAGCCTACACCTCCATAGAAGCTTGCACACTTCAATGAACTGCCACTGCAAAGTTTTTCTGCTTCTTCCTGAACCTGAACTGCAAGTTCACGAGTTGGAACCATTACAAGAGCCTGTTTGCCCTGTACGTCTGTTCTTGATAAAAGCTGCTGGATAACGCTTGTCAAATATGCGCATGTCTTTCCTGTTCCAGTCTGAGACTGAACATACAAATCACGGCCTTCGATGATGGCCTTCAAAACCTGTTCCTGAACCGGTGTACATTCAACATAACCGGCATTTTCAATACCCTTCTGCAGGTTTTCATGTAAAGAAAATTCAGTAAATTTCATGGATAAGAATATATCAATTTTTCTATAATAAGTATATACTTGCAACATGGAAAACAAGAACGCATATCAGGCAGAACTCTTTTCAAACAGACTTACAAAGAACTACAAGCAGCTCAAAAAGTGGGCACGCAAGAACCGCGTTACCTGCTACAGGCTCTATGACAAGGACATTCCTGAAGTTCCCTTGTGTGCAGACCTTTACACCTTCCTTCCGTTCGACATTGAAACAAAATTTGAAGCCGCAAAACACTACGCAATGATAAATTCAGCCGTAAGCGAAAACAGGCCGGAAGCCGCAAGCCTTATTGCACAGGAAGCCTCCCGCACCTACCTTCACCTTTACCTTTACGAACGTCCTTACGAAAAGGATGAAGAGGAAGAAAACCAGTGGCTTAGGGAAATGGCATCGGCTGCGGCTAAAGTTCTTGGAATTCCAGAAAGCAATGTAATTACTAAAACCCGCAAGAAGCAGACGGAAAACAAAAAGCGTGCCCAGTACGAAAAACAGGAAAGCGAAACTTCCATAAAAGGGATTGTTTTTGAACAGGGGCAGCTTTTTAATGTAAACCTTTCGGACTACATCGACACAGGCCTTTTCTTTGACCACAGGCCTTTGAGAGCCATGGTTCGCCAACAGGCACAGGGAAAACGCGTATTGAACCTCTTTTCATATACTTCAAGTTTCTCCGTTTATGCAGCGGAAGGAAAAGCAAGCTATGTGGAAAGCGTTGACCTTAGCAACACCTACACGGAATGGTCAAAGGAAAACATGAAACTCAATGAATTTGATGATGATGAAAAATACAACTTCATTTCGACTGATGTAATACATTATCTTTATGACAGGGAGAAGGAAGCGGAACACAATTCCGAATTCAAGAAATTCGATCTTATTGTACTTGATCCCCCAACTTTCAGCAACTCAAAGAAAACAGACACCATGCTGGACATCAACCGGGACTGGAGTGAACTTGTCCGCCTCTGCTCAAAAATACTTTCAGAAAAAGGAATTCTTTATTTCAGCACAAACAGCCGAAAACTTGTATTTGATGCAGAAAAAATACCGGCAAATGCGACATGCAGGGAAATTACCCAGCAGACAATTCCACAAGACTACAGGAATACAAAAATACACAGAGTCTGGGAAATAAAGTTCAGCAGGGAATACTAGAAATAAAAAAAGCATTTTCCATGGGAATTGGACAAATGCTTTTTTATCATTGATTATCATTTACATGAACTTGAATCTTGCATAGACATTAATTGCATTATTCAAAGACCTTACAGATGGAACATTATCATAGACTGATTTCTTGAAGTAGAATTCGTCTGCAATACCAAGGTTGACGGTCTTTCCAACAGGCATTTCAAGGGAAATGTCAGAGAAAGCAATGAATTCCCAACCTGTATCATCATCAGTCTGTTTTTGAGATGGATATTTCCAGTATGCATAACCATGAACCGTCCAATCAAATTCAATGCCGCCTTTTTTTGCAGCGGCAAGTTTTGCAACCAGTTCGGCTCCAGTTGTATATCCGTAGTCTCTTACAAGATATTCAGACTTTACGATAGAACCGCGTCTTAGGTAATAATAGTCGGAAGTTCCCATAATTACACCGGAAAGTCTTAACTGATATGCCTTCCATGAATTCTGTCCATTGAAGCGCTGCTTAAATGCTACACCAGGAGCCAAAGAAGAAAATTCCATGAAGGAGTTCCAGCAGAAATCGTATTCCATACATAAACCGAATGTAGTATCTACGTTTTCACCAAAGTCTGGAGCACGGGAAAACAGCATACCATCACTAAAAATATGAACATCGTACATGATCTTCTTTTCAGTATCGCTTGAACCTTCTCCGCTTCCTTTTCCGCCTGCAGCCCCAAATTCAAAATAGAACTGGCTGTATGGATCGTTGGAATCATGCCCGTATGGATCAGCATAAATTGCACGGTATTCAACTCCAATAGAAACAGGGAATACTTCATTGAGTTTTCCATCTCCGGAATTTGATGAGGCGAGACTCATTCCCAAAAGAGTCTTGAAAGAACTGTCTACAATATTTCCAGAAGGCCCCTTAGGAGCGTGACCTTGAACAAAATCAGAATAAAGACGGACTGGATTACCCATGAACGAAATAACAGTATGATCTTTAGCCTGAGCTTCAAGGGAAAGCCTGTAGAGCATTTCTCCAGTAACCATTCCACCGATTGACGTATAGACAAGGTCATTTGTAGAAGGTGAATTGGTTTCATAGAAGAATTCCCACATCCACGATCCTGCAGTTGCATAAAGGAGGGATTCAACAAGATTAAGGTTGGCATTTCTTGCAGCAAGATAATAAAGACCACCCTGATATGGATGCAAAACGAAATTTGTCCAATACCAGTCGCAGTCAAACTTGATTTTTCTTTCCCAAGGTCTTCTAATATCTTCCCAGCCTACCTGTGCCCATGGAGCATTGCTTACAAAACGATTCCAACCACCGATTATGGTATTTACAGCAAAAACACCAACAGCACCGATAACATAATGCTTCTTTTCACAATCCTGCTTTACAACTTCACTTGAAAACTCCTGAGCGCTGACTGTACTCATCATCATAACGGCAGCAGCAAAGGCAATTACAAATCTTTTAAATTTCATGACCATTTTCCTGATTTCAAAAAAAAAGACCGGCTCAAATAAAGCCGGCCGTTTGAGCAAACAACAAACTTACTTAGTTTCTGCTGTTGACTTAACGCCATAGCGCTTGTTAAAGCGATCGATACGACCTGCTGTATCAACAAGCTTCTGCTTACCTGTGTAGAATGGGTGGCAAGCAGAACAGATTTCAACGTGAATGTCTTCAACTGTTGAACGTGTTTCGATTACGTTACCGCATACGCATGTAATCTTTGTAAGTGTGTAGTTTGGATGTGTATCCTTTTTCATTGTGTAACTCCTATGTTCTTGCCCGATACTAAAGAAAAGCCGGTCAGCACTACATACACTAAAAAAGGTAGTGTTGTATCATTCCCCCACCGTTACAAATCAAGTTAGTACCACAAGAAATTTTTGTAAAACCAATATATATAAAATATAAAGTTTAATCAAGTAAAAAAACTATCAAATGACCTATCAGTCAACGGCAGCCATTCCTGGATTCATTGAATTAAGGAAGGCATTGTTGTCCTTTGTCTTGCGCATTTTGTCCATGACAAGTTCAAGCATGTCTGCATCTTCCATTGGGTTAAGAACCTTGCGGAGAACCCACATTCTCTGAAGTTCACCTTCAGTAAGGAGAAGTTCTTCGCGTCTTGTACCGGACTTCTTGATATTGATGGCAGGGAAAAGTCTGCGTTCGGCAAGCTTGCGGTCAAGGTCAATTTCACTGTTACCGGTTCCCTTGAATTCTTCAAAGATAACTTCATCCATGCGGCTTCCAGTTTCAATCAAAGAAGTAGAAATGATTGTAAGGGAACCACCCTCTTCGATATTACGGGCAGCACCAAAGAATCTCTTTGGCTTGTGAAGGGCATTGGAATCAACACCACCGGAAAGAACCTTTCCCGACGTTGGAACAGTTACGTTATAGGCACGGGCAAGACGAGTAATTGAGTCAAGAAGAATTACAACATCTCGCTTGTGTTCTACAAGGCGCTTTGCCTTTTCAATGACCATTTCAGCAACCTGAACATGACGGGTAGCCTGTTCATCAAAAGTAGAAGAAATAACTTCCCCCTTGATAGCTCGTTCCATTTCAGTAACTTCTTCAGGGCGTTCATCAATGAGAAGAACAATAAGGTGTACTTCAGGATTGTTTGTAGTAATTGCGTTGGCCACCTTCTGCATCAATGTTGTCTTACCGGCTTTTGGAGGAGCAACAATGAGAAGACGCTGTCCTTTTCCGATAGGTGCAAAAAGATCAACGATACGGGTACTCATTTCTGTAGATGTAGTTTCAAGCCTGAGCTTTTCGTTTGGATACAGTGGAGTAAGGTTTTCAAAAGGAATGCGTGTCTGTGCAACGCTTGGGTCTTCGTAGTTTACTGTTTCAATGCGGAGCAAGGCAAAGAATTTTTCCCCTTCCTTAGGACTTCTTGTCTGTCCGTAAACAGTGTCGCCTGTCTTAAGGTTAAAGAGCCTTATCTGGCTTGGGCTTATGTAAATGTCATCAGGGCCCGGAAGATAGTTGTTCTGAGGGCTTCTAAGGAATCCATATCCGTCAGGAAGGATTTCAAGGGCACCTTCTGCAAAAATGATTCCGCCGTGTTCTGTATGAGCCTTGAGGATGCAGAAAATCAAATCCTGCTTCTTCATTGAAGGAAGATCTTCGCCAGAAAGTCCGTACTGAGCTGCAAGCTCGCGAAGTTCAGGCATGCTCATCTTTGTAAGATTATTGATTACCAGGCGTGGCTTTGATTCATACTCTTCCGGATTTTCAATTTCCTGAGCCTTTCTAACGGCTTCAAGGCGAGCCTGAAGGTTCTTTTCGTAGTTGTTGTAGTTTCTTCTGTTGTTGAAGTTGTTTCTATTGTTTTGGTTTCTATTGAAGTTATTTCTATTGTTTCCGTAGTTGTTCCAGCCGCGGTTATCGTTTCTTCTGTTTGACTGGAAATTGCGTCTGCCTTCGTTTTCCGAAGACTGATTTTCACTTCCTTCATACCCCAGACTTCCTTCACCTGCAGGAACTTCTGCCTGAGGCGCATTTTCTGCAGGCGTTTCAGAACTTGGGGCAGACTGATTTTCTTCAGCCGGAACAACAGGTGCTTCACCTGTTTCTGCACATTCTTCAGCAGCTGCCTTCTTTACAATTCTTCTTTTTCTTGGCTTTGCTGCTTTTTCTTCTGAGTTTTCCGAAACTTCTGAATTTTCCTGTACTTCTACAGCTTCATTTTCTACGGCTGCATCCTGTGACTGTACATTTTCCTGATCTTCTGTTTTACGGCGTCTCATTATTGCCATAATTTACCTCTTGTATGGGATTACGGTTTATATAAAATTTATCAATTTAATGCTTAATGGGCTTCGCTGCTTCTCAAATAAAGGGACTTTTTGAATTCATCTGAAGCAACAGAAAAAATATCAAGGTCAGGTGACTGTTCAATCATGGAAATCTTGCCTTCAAATTCCACATTGTCCTCAATTCTGAGCTTTGCCGCAGTAAGGTCTCCCTTCACGTTGCTACCCGAACAAAGTTCAATGTGATTCTTTGCTTCCACATTACCCTTTACCTGTCCAGAAATAATTACTGAACTGGCAGAAATGGTATCCACATCACAAACAGCAGACTTGTCGATTTCAAGATCTCCCGTAGCCTTGATTGTTCCGTGAAATTTTCCAGTAATTACAAGGTTGTCTGTAAAATCAAGGACACCATCAAATTCAGTTTCCTGTCCAAAAATTGTAAGATTACCGTTTGTGTTGGATGCCATAATAATTCTCCATGCATAAAAAATGAATGCACCGATTCTAAATATTTCTAGCGAACATTTATAAATATCCGCAATTAATTTTCTGATTTAATAATTATTATTTATTGATTTTCTCTTATAGGAAGGTTAAGTAAAGATTCTGTCAAATCCTTGCCAGACCTGAATGCAACCACATAATGAGCACTGGAAGAAAGTTTTTCTCCGGTCTTTGGATTGCGGGCATTCTCCCTGCCCTTTCTAAGTCTCAATTCAAAAGTTCCAAACCCGCGAAGTTCAATGATATCACCTTTTGAAAGAGAAATTTTCATCTGTTCAAAGAGTTCATCCACTACTTTCTGAACAATCTGCTTTTCGCATTCAGTTGAGCGATAAACTGCTTCTATCAAATCAATTTTTGTCGTCTTGCTTGAAGGCATAAATTTTAAACAAAAAGAAACAATAAAAGGATGCCGTGAATACAGCATCCCTTATTATTTAGAGGAAACTATTCTGCCTTTGCAAATGTCTTGTTAAAGAGCTTGTACATGCGGCTCTTCTTACGAGAAGCTGCATTAGCCTTTACAACACCCTTGCTCTTTGCTGCATCGATTTCTGCCTGAAGACTCTTCAAGCATGCTGCTGCAGTTTCCTGATCCTTAGCTTTGATAGCTTCAAGGAATTTTCTTCCGCTTGTATGAACCTGAGACTTAACTCTTCTGTTGCGCATACGGCGTACAAGACTCTGAACATGTCTTTTGTCTGCTGATGAATGTACTGACATTAAGATTACCCCATTCTAAAAATTATAAAATATTTTCAGCCACCCAAGGCTGAGTGAACGTCAAAAATCAGTGAACCCGATTATTATTTGAAATCCTTTGGTCTGCGTTCTGTGCGCTTGCACTTGCTGCATACTGCCTGGTTCTTAAGCTTGCCGTTCTCGAAAAGTGTCTTCAATTCGATTTCTCCACCACAATCAGGGCAGATGAACTTCTGTGTAGCAACAGTTGTACGAGAGTTTTTACTGGCTCCGGCCATCGTCTTCCTCCATAACTAATATCTTTATAAGTTCTAGAAATATACAAGATTATTCAAGTGTGTGTCAATAAACAAACCGCTTAAACAATAAAAAAATCTATACTTCCAGGGAATTTTCAGGAAGATTTCTCCAAACATCAAGCTGATTCTGAATGAGACTCCTTGATTCCTCGAGAATCTTTTTCTCTTCTTCCTTATCCTTTGGAGCATCGTAAACCTTGAGGACCTTAACCCTGTAGGCACCACGGCGAAGGTTCTTCATGATTGAATCTAAATTTGAAATCTTCCATCCACCGTCCAGGGCACAAACTGCAACAGGAAGCCTCGTTGCAGCTACAAGGCGACGGAATCCTGCAGAATAGAACTGGTTAAGGTTACCATCCCTGCTTCTTGTTCCTTCAGGGAATATTACGGGATACTGTTTTTTTCCCATAATGCTTTCACCAAACCTGTCGATTGACTTCATGGCAACAGATGGGCTGCCCTTTCGAGGAATCATGCAGTGCTGCTGGCTCTTGAGCATTTTTCCAACCATAGGAACCTTGCCGAGATTATCCTTTGCAACAAAACGAGCCTTAAGGCCACCAAAATACTTGAGGTACACGACAATATCAAAAAGACTCTGATGGTTGGAAATTACAATGAACTGTTCAGGAAGATTCTTCATGCCTTCCTTTTCACCAAGGAAATTGAACTGCCTGTACATTTTGAGGACGGCAAAAACCTTATGGGCACACACGCAGGTAATGTAATTTGAAACTGCAATGGCAGCCTTTCTGTTAAAAGGATACACAAGGCACAAAAGCAATGTCGGAGGAAAAAGGATGCCTCCAAAACATAACAGTGTAATTATACTTAGCATGAAGACATTATACAGGATTTTTATTTTTATCTCAATCAAATCTGTGAAGAACAAGAGAACCGTCATTATTTACGTTTAGAACGTAGTGCATACCTTTTCTTGTATAGAGAACAAAAGAAATTCCTCCATTTCTCCTGAAGGTTTCAAAACCTGCAATCTCCCCTTCCGCAAGGTCAAATTCTTCTTCCAGGCACACTGTATGCAATCCTTCAGAATCAACATAGCAAAGGACATGTTCATATTCCTCACTATTGTAGGTACAACTGCGTCTGCTGATTTCAGCTGTAATTCCGCAGCACGAAAGAAAGAAAAAAGAAAGGACCACAAAAATATAAAAGATAATTTTCATCTACATTTTTATAACTGCAGAAAATAAAAAAGGCCCCTGTTTTAACAGAAGCCTTGCAATTATCCCAATATTCTTTTCAATTACTTTTTCTTAAGGAATGCATCCTTGTAACCGAATGCCTTGAACTTAGCAAGAACTGCAGCATACTCATCCATGCCGAGAGGTCCAACAAGAACCCTGCATGCACCCTTTCCGTTTGGAATAAGGACCATTGGATATTTTGAATACTTCCTTACTGTCTTTTCAATATTTTCAGCATTTCCAAGGGAAGCAATCTGTACATACCAATACCCCTTCTTAAGGCTGCTTTCAGATTCTACGATAAGATCCTTGTAGCTTGTAAATTCAACGGGCTTTGCTTCAGAAACAGCTTCAGATTCAGCAACAACTTCTACAGGTTCTTCTTCAACCGGTTCTGCAGCGCGGGTTTCTTTTGCATCTTCTTCACTTGCTTCAGGAGCCACAGGTTCTGCAGGAACAAGAACGATTGGAGCATATTCATCTTCAACAGATTCCTCAGCCACAGTTTCTTCAACTGCAGGTTCTTCAGTAATTTCCACAACTTCTTCCACAGTTGCTTCATTTCCTGCTGTTTCTGGCTCTGCAGCACGGGTTTCTTCTGCGAGGGCAGGAAGTTCTTCTGCTTCAACTGCTTCAGAAGGAACAGGAACATCTTCATTTTCTTCAGCAGGTTCAGCAACGGCAACTTCAGGTTCTTCCGAATGAACTTCTTCAATAGGTTCTTCTTCGATTGCTTCTTCTGCGATTGCTTCTTCTTCAATAACTTCTTCAGCCATTGGTTCTTCTACGTCTGCAAATTCCTCAGTTTCAGCAACTTCTGCAGGAGATGGCTGTTCAACAGCTTCCCTTGTTTCTGCAAAAGGAGCATCTTCATCCTCATAGTCTTCGACAGGTTCTTCTGTAACAGCTTCTTCTTCAGCAACAACTTCTTCTTCTTCTTCTTCTGCTGCTGCGATAGGTTCTTCTTCAGCAACATCTTCTTCTTCAGCAACATCTTCTTCTGCAACATCTTCTTCTGCTGCAACATCTTCTTCTGCTGCAACATCTTCTTCTGCTGCAACAGTTTCTTCTGCTGCGACAGGTTCTTCTGCAACAACTTCTTCAACACGAGCAGGAACAGCAGCAACTGGTTCAACAGAAACATCTTCATCTGCTACTGGTTCAACAGAAACTTCTTCATCTGCTACTGGTTCTGCAGGCACTTCTTCTTCAATGGTTTCAGGAACTTCTTCAGCTACTTCTTCTGCAGGAGCAGGCATTTCTTCTGGAATTTCTTCTATTATTACTTCCCCATTTTCTTCCGCAGGAGTTTCGTCATTTTCAAAAAGTGGTACGCCGGCAACAGGAACATCGGGTACTGGAGCGTCAGCTTCTACTACTGCAGGAACACCAGCAGCAACTGGAGCTGGACTTTCAACAGCAGGAACATCCACAGGAGCTTTTTCAGCTTCTTTTATTTCAGACTTCTTTGCCAGTGCAGCATCTTCTGCATCAATAACTGCCTGACCAGTTACAGTTTCATCAAATCCACCGTAACGCATGTTGAGCTTGCAGCGCATTCCGGAACCCTTTTTAATTCCAAGAGTCTTTGCTGATTCATCGGAAAGAAGGATTACAATTCCGTCGGCAGAATCAAGGGTTCCAAGATTAAGGAACTGGAGAGTTACACCTGTTTCAGGATTTGTAACGAAAACGCTGTCGCCTGGAAGATAACCTGCGGCCTGTCCAAAATGACCTGAAGGGAATTTCCCCGAATCAGCAACCTCAATAATGCCATCAACGCAGTCTTTAGAATCTGCGAACATTGCCACGGCAAGAAATAAAACTATAATGCCAGAAAATAACTTTTTCATATCGCCCCTACCTACGAATGATATTGTATATGTCAACTGCTATTCCAAAAGAAAAATCGTTAACTCCCTTGTCTGCATTCTTGTATTTTCTTGCAGCAGGCGGAACTTTTTTCCCGGAACCAAGAACTTTGTCTGTCTTAAGATCGATGACCTTCCAAGTTACCTGTTTTATGTTTTCAAGCAAGGCAGCTTCTGGATTGGTCGAATTCGAAACGTCGTATTCACATACCAGTTCTATAAAATACTTTACTCCACCCTGGCTTGCTTCCATCATGGACTGATTGAAAACAACTTCCTGATCAGACACATTGTCCGTAACTACAACGGGTGAATTAGAAACGATTATTCCTTTATCAAAGAAAAAATCGAAGAAGCCAGATTCCATCTGATAGCAGGAGGCCCTTACATCAGATTTTGAATCCTCATGCTGCATGATCTGAAACGCAAGGGAAACTGCATTTGCGGATGCAAGACAGCAGGATACTGCTAAAATCATCAGAACTTTCCTGATACTCATCTGGATTTCCTCTTCAATTACTAACTTCGACAAACAAATAGTCCCTTAATATTTCGGAATTTTAAAAAATTTGTTTAGGAAAATCGGAATGCCATCCTACCCGCTGCTAAAAAAAACGGGAGAAAAACAATTTCCATTCTGTATTTGTTACCTCCTCAATTTACATTGAGTACCACGCTGTAATTTTTTTCAGAAGAATAGCAGTTTTATACTTGACACTATCAATCCCTTTTGATATTATTTCTCACATTCAAGGGGGCATAGCCCAGTTGGTAGAGCAACGGACTCATATTCCGTGTGTCATAGGTTCGATCCCTATTGCCCCTAAGATCCGAAAGGCTTTCTAGTTTTCTGGAAGGCCTTTTTTATTTTGTCAAAATATTGAAATTTATTAAACGGCGACTCTAATGCATAAATATACATTTATCTTGTTATAAATGAATAATTATGTATAATATATAACCAGAGGTTAAAGATTATGAAAGCAGAAAAATTCAAGAGTCCTTTTAAAGGAAGAAGCCTTCTCAACTGGATCGACTGGACACCAGAAGAAATCAATCAGATTCTTGACTATGCTTTTCTTGTAAAAAAGCAGTCCCACAAAGGAGAAGTCCACCAGAGATTCCTCGGCAAGACAATTGCCCTTATTTTTGAAAAGAGATCTACCCGTACCCGTTCTTCATTTGAAACTGCATTCGGAGAAGAAGGCGGACATCCTGTTTTCATGTCTACTGACGACATTCAGCTTGGGGAAAAGGAAAGCGTAAAAGATACAGCCCGCGTCCTCGGAAGAATGTTCAGCGCCATTGAATTCCGCGGATTCAAGCAGAAGCATGTTGAGGAACTTGCAGAATATTCCGGAATCCCTGTAATCAACGGCCTTACAGACGATTTCCACCCTACTCAGGTTTTGGCAGACATCATGACCCTCAAGGAACACTTCGGACACCTTAAGGGACTTACACTCTGCTTCTGCGGTGACGGTCGCAACAACATGGCCCGTTCCCTCATGCTCATCTGTTCAAAGGTCGGCATCAACTTCTCTGTTTTCGCTCCAAAGGAACTTTCTCCAGACGAAGAAATCATCAAGATCTGTACACCTTTTGCAAAACAGTCTGATGCCAAGATTACCATCTCAGATGAAATTTCAGTTGTCAAAAACGCAGATGCGCTTTATACTGATGTATGGGTTTCAATGGGCGAAGAAGCGTTAAAGGAAGAACGCGTAAAACTTCTACAGCCATATCAGGTAAACAAGGAATTGATGGCTGCTACGGGCAAACCTGATACCATTTTCTTGCACTGTCTCCCTGCCGTAAAGGAACAGGAAGTAACAGAAGAAGTCTTTGAAAGCGATGCAAGCAAAGTTTGGGATGAGGCAGAAAACCGAAAGCATACAATCAAGGCAATCATGCTTGCCCTTGTATAAACAGTTGCCTGTTATGTTAATTGAACGGAAACACCAAGGAAGGAATTTATGAAGAAATTATTACTGACTTTTGCACTTGCAGCAGCAATGGTATTCTCTGCAGCTGCTGATGAATCAGGCAAGGAAAGCACACCACGCGTATGGGATCACGGTGACAACATTTCATCCATCTCATACCAGAATGTTCGCTTCCATAAAATTTACGACGCACAGGACGCTTATGTCGTTCTTTACGAAAAGCAGGGTGTAAAGATTGGGACGGCAGTTATCCCTAAAAAATGGGCAAAGAACACAGAAGGACACAGAAAGCTTTTGTTCCGCAATGCACCTGCAAAAATCGGTTCATACCTTACAATAATCAAGAAGGACGGAGAATTCCAGAAGGTTCTCGTAACAGTTCCGTCAAACCGTTTTAACCCAATCTGGGCAATGGCTCCTGCAAATATGGAAGTTAACGGTGCAGACGCCGACACATTTGAAATCGAACTCTAATTGAATTGACGGAATACATCCGCTTTATGAAAACTCCAGTTGTCTGACTGGAGTTTTTTTTGCCCTAATCCTCCCGTTTGATATTTTTGAGATATATTACTATAATGCGCGAAAGGTTTTAAAATGATCAATATTTCCAACACTCAAATTGACAGCTTTAAGAAATTCCTTGATTCACACGAAACATTCATTATTGCAGGTCACAAGGAACCTGACGGAGACTGCATTTCATCCTGCATGGGTCTTTCCTACATCATCGAAAAAATCGGGAAGCCTTATGTAATGGTCAATGCAGGCCCTTTCAAAAGAAACGAAATCAAAAATTATGCGGAATATTTCAGGAACGACATCCCCTTCATGACGCAGAACGAACGGAACCAATGCGGGCTCATCATAACAGACTGCTCCGAAATTCAGCGTCTTGGAGAAATTGACGGTGACCTTAAAGGATTTGATACCTTCATAATCGACCATCACAAGACCGCCGACGTTTCCGGGGAAAACAACATCATCGACCCTACTTCCCCAGCCGCAGCATGCATTGTCCTCCAGCTCTTTGAAGCAATAGCAGGAAAACCAACAAAGGAACAGGCAAACACCATATTCTTCGGTATCTGTACAGACACAGGATTCTTCCGCTTTCTTACAGATGACAGCGCAGAAGTATTCAGAAGCACTGCAAGGCTTGTGGAAGCAGGTGCTGATCCAAGGAAGACATACCAGAAAATGACCAGCGGAAAACCCTGGAACACAAGGAAACTCCTTTCCATCATGCTTGACCGTGCAGAACGCCATTGCAACGGAAAACTTGTAGTCACCTACGAAACTATGGAAGACACACGCAAGTTGGGGCAGGATGGCCGTGACAGCGACGCATTTTACTCCCTCATGCTGGAAGTTGAAAATGTTGAGGCAGTTGTTTTCATAAGGCAGGAAACAGAACATTCCTGCACACTGGGTCTCCGTTCCCGCGAAAAATGCGATGTAAGTGCCATTGCACAGAAGTTCGGAGGCGGTGGGCACAAGAACGCTTCGGGGGCAAGTACAGAAGGAAGAACAGAAACCTTGATTCCTCAAATCATCAAGGAATTCTCAAAAGTCCTGTAAGATTTTTATGAAAAACTAACTGAAATGGTAAAAATATTACTGAATCAGTTAGTTTTTTTTTATTTTTCTAAATTTTTAGGAAAATCGCAGTGGATAAAAGGCATTTATAAGTTGGCACGTTCCTTGCTTACTATAAAGCATGGAAAATGCAAAGAAAATATGGGTCGATTACAAGACTGGAGCTTCCTCCGAAAAACAGGCAGTCAACCTGCTTCTGGAACTTCTTTTCAAAAACAAGTTCGAATTCGGTCTTTCCTCCTTTGACGAAGACACCTTCTCCGACTTTCTTGTATTCATGAACAACCGTTTTGAAATCATACTCAGGAAATACAATCCCGATGTCAGCGAATTCAACACCTACCTGCACAGCGTGATTAATCTTACTGCTTTCTGGTGGAAGAAGAAAATGCAGGAAAAAAAGATGAGGTCCTACTGCTGCCAGACAATGTGCATCGAGGAAAATTTCAATACTGCAGACTATTCCCCCGATGAACAGGATTTCTACATTGAGGAACCGGAAGCGGAAAACCTAATCCCCGTATCGGTACTAGCAAAGGATGCCTTGAACAACCTTAACATCAAGATTCAGAAGAAAAAAAACATCACAAAAAAAAGAGCCATGGAAATAATAAAGGTTCTTGCCCTAAAATCCTGCAACAACATAACTGACCGTCAGATAGCCGTTGCAGCAGAAATAACGGGAATAAGCGAAGTTGAATTCCAGAACATGATAAGGCAGGCTGAAGATAGCCTAAAATTCAAGAAGGACCGTATTTCGGTCCTCCAGAACAAGAGAAATTTTGCATACTTTCAACGAAAAAAGAAAATACTGAAGGAAAACAGCCTCAAGGACCACTACCCTGAACTTTTCACCGGCAATGAAAAGGACAGGGAGGATAAAAAATGGCACAGGGCCACAGAGGAAATCTCAAAAGCAGCTCATACCCTTGTTCCTTCAAACAAAACCGTGGCAAAACTGCTGAACATGTCGTCAAGAAAAGTAAAAAACCTTCTTGACGAAGCCGACGAAAACTTTTCTAAATGAGCATTGTAAATAGGCAAATAGAGTGTTATATTTTATCGTATGAAAATATACCTTGCCTCCGGCAACCTGAATAAAAAGCGTGAAGTTCAGGAACTTTTTCCTGAGCACACGGTAGTCATCCCTAAGGATGAGGGAATAGAATTTGATCCTGAAGAAACCGGTACTACTTTCTACGAAAACAGTCTCATAAAAGCAAAGGCACTCTGGGAAATCGTACACTGCCCTGTTTTGGCAGACGATTCTGGCATTTGCGTGGATGCTTTGGACGGAGCTCCAGGAATCTATTCATCCCGCTATGCAGGTCCAGAATTCATGAAAGGGAAACCTGACGGAAGCAAAACTCCACAGGAAGACCAGAACAAATTCATCATCCAGCAGACAAACGAAGCAATAAGCAATGGGTTCAAAGGCGGAAGAAAGGCACACTACACCTGTGCCATGGTCCTTTACATGGGTCCTGACCGCCTTTTTGTATGTCAGGAAACAATGGAAGGTGAAATTATCCCGGACATTGCGGAAGCCCGCGGTAGCGGAGGATTCGGTTACGATCCGCTCTTCTTTCTCCCGGAACAGGGAAAGACCGCCGCAGAACTTACAGCAGACGAAAAAAATGCCATATCACACCGCGGTAAAGCAAGCAGACTCATGAAAAAGATTGCAGGAGATCTCCTATGAAAATGAAATTCTATCAGTCATACAACTTTAAGATCGTAAGCCTCGTTGTATTCTTTATTGCCCTTCTTTCCATAGTTACAACGACAGTATCAACCCATGCCGTAAAGAACACAGCCCTCCGAGTATTCAGCGACCAGGGTATGAAGGTTGTAAAGAGAGCCCAGTACAAGATTGATCCGGAACGCTTTGAAAAACTGGCAAAAACAATGGATTCTTCTGACCCATACTATGAGGAACTTTTTTCAGAACTTTTTCTCATCAAGAACGATTCTACTTGTAAATTCCTCTATACAATGATTCCTGCAGGGGGAAACAACTTTACTTATGTAGTTGACGGAAGCACAAGACCTAGCGACACAGACAACTTCTCTCCCATCGGAACGACAGAAGACCTTACAAGCTACGGCAAATATCCTCATACGGTAATGGAAGAAAATGACGTTATCGTTTCTGGAATCATGAACCAGAGTTCATGGGGATGGGCAATTACAATCTATGCGCCTATCAGTGTCGGCGGAAGGGTAATCGGATTTGTAGCATGTGACTTTGACACCGGCAATGTAATGAGAATCCTCAGGCAGGCAAAATTACTCATGATTGTCTGCTGTTCAATTGTTTCCGTTGCCTGCATCATCTTCCTTTTCCTCTACATTTCAGCATTCTTTAAAAAACTTGATTATGTTTCATGCAAGATGGAAGAAATCGCAAAGGGCGAAAGTGACCTTACAGCCCGTCTTAACGTTAAGGGGCGCGGTGAACTTTTCCAGCTCTGCGTAAGGTTCAACAAGCTGATGATCAAGCTTCAGACTATGATTACAACGGAAAAGAAGACAGTTACTTCCCTCACCTCCAATTCTGAAGAACTCAAGGAACGAAACCAGCAGACTCTCCGGCTTATTGATGAAGCAAACACTTCAATAAATGAAATCTATGCACAGGCAGAAAACCAGAACACCCTGACATCAGAAGCAACAGGCACAATTGAAGACTTCATTGATGCAGTCAATAACCTTGACGAAAAGGCACAGAACCAGATTAGCGCAATCAGAAGATCACAGGATTCCGTTGCCCAGATTGCAACTAATGCGGGCGAAGTTGACAGGCAAATAAGCGAAATAATCGAAGAATATGCCAACATCGTAACAAAATCCCAGAGCGGAAAGCAGCGTCAGGTTGAAGTTACTGAAAAAATCAATGTAATTCAGGAATTGGCAAAGAAACTCGACGAAGCAAACAAGATTATTACAGAGATTTCATCACAGACTAACCTTCTTGCCATGAATGCCGCAATTGAAGCTGCTCATGCAGGAACTGCTGGACAGGGATTCAGTGTTGTTGCCAACGAAATCAGGTCCCTTGCAGAAAATTCAGCAGCACAGACAAAATCCATCAAGGAAGTTGTCAAGAACATTGAAAATTCCATCAAGGAAATCGTTACAGCCTCTACAAATTCATCAAAATCCTTCGATGAACTTGAAGCAAGCATAACAACCATGGATGCTTCAATCCAATCTGTAAAGAACAAGATTGTCCAGCAGAATCAGGAATCGGATAAAATTCGCGATATGATGGGAGTCTTGGGAGAATCTTCGGCAATGATTTCATCTTCTTCTGCAAACCTCAAGAAAAAGAACGATCTTCTTGAAGAACATTTATCAAATCTTCAGGCAGAGGCACATGAAATCCTTTCAAAATCAAAGGAAGCAACTGGAAACCTTGACACAATGAAGGAATACGCAAAGCAGGCCCTCATAAAGTCAGAAGACAACGTAAGCATTGCAGGTTCCGTAAAGAAGATTGTAGACAGCTATAAAACAGAATAATTCATAAAGAACACTTTGCGATGCAAGCCCCCTTACCTGAGGAAAACTCCAGTTAGGGGGCTTTTTTTTGCATTTTCAAAAAAAACTAAAAAAAATTTAAAAAAAAGCAAAAAAACATTAAAGTTTTTACACCTTCCAGCCGATATTTGAAATGAGGAACCATGACTGTTCAACTTCGTAGAAGATAGCAGCCAGGGGAATCAACGTAAAAGATTGCAGATGTAGCCTTGTAATACAGATGTAATCTTTTACACACTGGTCAAAAGGATTTGACCATTTATATCCACGGAGGAACAAACTATGGTAATCAACCACAACATGTCCGCAATGTTTTCCAATCGTCAGTTGGGAGTAACACAGCTCGCAAACTCAAAAGATATGGAAAAACTCTCTTCAGGAGAAAAAATCAATCGCGCAGGTGACGACGCTTCAGGTCTTGCAGTATCTGAAAAGATGCGTTCACAGATCCGCGGTTTGAACCAGGCTTCAAGAAACGCAGCTAACGGTATCAGCTTCATCCAGACAACAGAAGGTTATCTTCAGGAAACAACTGACATCGTACAGCGCATCCGCGAACTTGCAGTACAGTCTTCTAACGGTATCTACTCAGACGAAGACCGCATGCAGATTCAGGTTGAAGTTTCTTCCCTCATTGCAGAAGTTGACCGCATTGCATCTTGCGCTCAGTTCAACGGAATGAACATGCTTACAGGACGCTTCGCACAGCCAACTGGTGAAAACACAGTTACTGCTTCTATGTGGCTCCACATTGGTGCTAACATGGACCAGAGAACACAGGTATTCATCGGAACAATGTCTGCTGCAGCTCTTGGACTTCGCGAAGTTGGAACTGAAACAATCATGACAATTGCGGAACCTGATCTTGCCAACCAGTCAATCGGAACACTTGACGAAGCTCTTAAGGCTATCAACAAGCAGCGCGCAGACCTTGGTGCATACCAGAACCGTCTTGAATTCACTGTAAAGGGACTTGATATTGCCGCAGAAAATCTCCAGGCATCAGAATCAAGAATCCGCGATACAGACATGGCATCACAGATGGTAGAGTTCACAAAGAACCAGGTACTCTCTCAGGCTGGAACAGCTATGCTTGCACAGGCTAACGCTCAGTCACAGAGTGTCTTGTCTTTGCTCCAGTAGTGTGTTATACTAAATAGTGAAGGACTCAGGATTTGTTCCTGAGCCCTTTGCTTGATTGACCGGTAGAACTGCCCTACTCTTTTTGATTCTCATCATTACTCCCGATCAATTATGCTTTCCGTGGTTTTTAGACATGGCTTTTCGTTTTTCCCGGATAACACCCGGAAAGGACAGTTCTTTGAAATCTATAGTTTCCATGTATTCGTTTGTGACAGCATAGACGGTTATTTAAGTTATGATACAAGGCTTAACATAAGTAACGGTTCCTGCTGTAAACGGGACTAAAACCTCTGCTGGGGGCGCAACAACCAGCAGTTGCCCTTACGGACAGGCATAAATGCATGATGCATTATGTTCACAATTCATGGAGGACTATACTATGGTAATTAATCACAACATGAGCTCAATGTTTGCAAACCGCACACTCGGAGTAACAAACTCCCAGTTGATGGGCAACCTTGAAAAACTCAGCTCAGGCGAAAAGATCAACCGCGCAGGTGACGACGCTTCAGGACTCGCAGTATCTGAAAAGATGCGCAGCCAGATTCGTGGTCTCAACCAGGCTAACAGAAACATCCAGAACGGAATTTCTTTTATCCAGGCTACAGAAGGATACCTCGGAGAAACAACAGACATTCTCCAGCGCATCCGTGAACTTTCAGTTCAGTCAGCAAACGGAATCTACAGCGATGAAGACCGCATGCAGATTCAGGTTGAAGTTTCTCAGCTTGTTGCTGAAGTTGACCGCATTGCAAGCCAGGCTCAGTTCAATGGAATGAACATGCTTACAGGTCGTTTCGCAGAAAACTCTGCTACAAACAATGTAATGACATTCCAGGTTGGTGCAAATATGGATCAGAGAGTTCAGGCTTTCATTGGTACAATGACAGCTACAGCTCTTGGACTTAAGGGAGCACAGGGAACAGACGAACAGATTTCTATCTCTACACCTGACCTTGCAAACATGACAATCGGTACAATCGATGCAGCCCTTAAGAGCGTATCACGCCAGAGAGCAGATCTTGGTGCTTACCAGAACCGTTTTGAAATGGCTTCTAACGGTATCGCTGTTGCAGCAGAAAACATGCAGGGTGCAGAATCAGGTATTCGCGACACAGACATGGCATCTGCAATGGTTGAATACACAAAGAACTCAATTCTTACACAGTCTGGAACAGCTATGCTTGCACAGGCTAACAGCCAGTCACAGAACGTATTGGCATTGCTCCAGTAGTTCTAACTTTTTGCAGCTTATGCTGAACGCTTGTTGAATAAGAGAATTCTGGATGTCTTCTTTTTGACGGCAGGCGTGAAAAGATGAGGAGGGGTGCGCCCCCTTCCTCACTCTTTTTTTCAAAAATCATTTCAGGAGGAAATGTCCATGAATACAATTAGTACGATTGGTAGGACAATGGCAACGGATGGCCAGACAGTCTACAGTTCTTTCTCGGCCAGCAAGAGTGCACCAAAGGTTGAGATGGAAACTCCTATGCCAACAACAGCAGCTGAAGTTCTCCAGAACATGGAACAAAGCAAGGCTGATATTGAAGCTTCGGCAAAGGAACTTCAGAGACTGTCAGACATGGTTACAGGACACAAATTACGTTTCAACGTAAATGAAGAAACAAATCGTGTTGTTGTTACTGTAGTTAATGCATCAACAAACGAAGTAATTCGTCAGATTCCATCAGAAGATGTACAGAGAATTCAGGCACGCATGAAGCATGCCATCGGTGTACTCTTTGACGAAATGATATAAGGGAAACCTCAAAAAAAAACTGAGGTTTTTAGAGGTACCCATTTAAAGTGGCAGACGGACTCAACATACCCGGCGTAAGCGACAAATACAAGACAAATGATCTCGTAAAAGCCCTCATGGACGTGGAAAGGGTTCCACTCACGCGCGAAGAAGAAAAGGTTGAAACCTTCAAGAACCAGCAGGAAGCCTGGCGCGGAATGAACCAGAAAATGTCCACATTAAGAGACAGCTGCAAGACTTTATATTCATTCGAAAATCCGTTCAACAACAAACTTACCAGTTCATCAGATGAAGCAGCGGTTACTGTGGATGCTGGGAGGGAGGCTGAATACGGCTCATTTAAGCTTGAAGTAATTCAGCCTGCAGCAACAGACCGTTTTTTAAGTGCAGACATTGACAGCGACTACAACGTAAAGGAAGGCCAATACACATTCCAGGTCGGTGAAAAGACCATTGATTTTAAGTGGAAAGGCGGCAAGCTTGGTGACTTTGTAAATGCACTCAACAAGCGTGGTGGCGAAACAGTTAAGGCAAGCCTTATCGGAGTCAGCGCAGACAGAAAATCCCTCCTAATAGAAAGCCTTAAGACAGGCGAAGAAAACCGCCTTATATTCAAGAACAAGGCTTTGGATTTTGCAAAGGAAATCGACATGATCGGAGAAGCAAAGTCAGAAAAAAAGACTTTTGCCGTATCCCAAGACAAGCTATACACTCCAGAAAAAAAAGTAGAATTTTCACAGGCAGGGATACCAGAAATTTCAAGGGAACGTGTAACTTCCAAAGGAAACGAAATCACAGTAGGGCCTCGCGGAGGTTATGAAATTGAAATTCCATCAGACGAAAAGAGCCGCAAATCAGGAAAAATAGAATTTACCTTCAAGGAAAAGGATGTAAAGGACATTACACCAAAATCTGGTAAAACAGTTGCTGCTGAACCCCAGGACTTTCTTGACTTGCCTACTCCAGGCATGATCGAATACGAAGGAATTACTGTTTACAACAACCTGAGTGAATCTACCCTTCCTCCTCCACAGGAAACAGAAAGGGAAAATTCAGCATCCGAGGGAACTCCTGTACCTTCCGCAATTTACAGCAACAGATATTTCTACATAAAGGATTCAAAGGGCAACGAAACTCTTCTTTCCGACAGGAACATCAAGGGCGTAAAAAACGGCAAGACAACCGTAAACATAAACATGAAGGACTATCCTGATGCAAAGTACCTCGTTGTACGCAACGAAAATACAGGAAAAGAACTTTCCATGACATCGCCGGTTCTATACAGTGATGCAAACGTAACAGGAATCCAGCCAAAGCATGCCATTTCAACAGCCCAGGATGCCACAATCAAATATGAAGGAATTACCATGACCCGTGCATCAAACGACATTGATGATGTTGTTCCTCACATTACCCTTCATATACACGACAAGACAGACAGGCCTGCAACAATCAAGATTGAGCCTGATACTGAAAGTGCAAAGGATGCAATCATTACCTTCGTAGGAAAATACAACCAGGCCATCGCCGAAATGAACATTCTTTCCCAGAACAAGCCTGAACTTATAAGCGAACTGGACTACCTTTCTTCTGACGAACAGGACAAGATGAAGGAAAGGCTCGGTATGTTCCAGGGAGAAATGTCACTTACCAGCGGGAAATCCCAGATGCAGCAGATTGTTTCCGGAACTTACAAATATGACGCCAATTCAACCATAACCCTCCTCGCCCAGCTTGGAGTTTCCACTAATGCAGGAGGAAATGCAGGCGGCGGTTACAGACCTTCCCAGATGCGAGGATACCTTGAAGTGGACGAAAAGAAACTCGATGCTGCCCTTGCTGAAAACATAAACCAGATAAAGAACATCTTTGGTTATGACAGCGACGGAGACCTTATTGTAGACAACGGCATCGGGTTCAAACTGGACAAACAGCTTTCTTCATGGGTTCAGTCCGGCGGAATAATTTCTTCAAAGACTAATTCTTTGGAAAGCCAGATAAAGTCTTCAAATCAGAAAATTACAAGGCTTCAGACACAGCTTGACAGAAAGGAAGCAGAACTCAAGAGAAAGTATGCCCAGATGGAAGGTTCACTCGGAAGCCTCGAAAGTCAGCAGAATTCCCTTCAGAATTTCGCCAACCAGAATCAGAGAAAGTAGTTTTTTCCTCAAATCATCCTTCAAATTGCCGATAATGTATTGGATGCCCATGAACATTTAAATTCAGGGATATACCATTATCATTTGCAAATTGGAGACTACCAATGGAATTCTATGTAAACGGTGAAAAAATAGACATCACTCTTGAAAACGAAAAGACAGTCAGCGATGTACTCAAGTCATTTGAAGAAGAAGCTGCAAAAAACGATGCAACAACCATTGGTATCAAGATCAATGGAGAATCTGTTCCTGCAGGGGACTTTGAAAAGGTAGTTGGTCAGGAACTCAAGAACGATACCAAAATCGAACTCAATGTCCTTTCAAAAGGAAATCTTTTGGACAGGCTTGCAACATCAAAGGCTCTTTTTGACGAACTTTCAACAAAAATGTCTGATGTTCCTGTTGCTCTTCAGAGCGGGAAAGACAAGGAAGCAAACACAATGATTGCTGTCCTCGCAGATGCCATCGATGAATTCTGCCACACGGCAACCCTCTGTGCCCTTTTCCCAGACCTTTACAACTCCCTTGTAATCGACGGCAAAAGCATTACCGAATTCTTTGAGGAATTCGCACCGATTGTTGCGGACTTTGAGCAGTCCCTTGAGTCAAAGGATACTGTTACTTCAGGAGACCTTTGTGAATATGAAATCGCTCCTAGACTTACTTCCATTGCAGCATCAATCGGGGCAATATTGGGTAAATAACCCATGGAGATTCTATGGTAGATACAGGTTCCCTTCTTGATGCAAGAAGCGTAAGTTTCCTCTATGTCTTTATAGGCATTGTTGTTTCCCTACTCGCAGTGGCAGCAATTGCGGCTGTATTCATTTACAGATTCATAGCGCAAACCCATACGAAAGAATGGCTTGAAGCACAGAAAAACCGCGAGACAAAACTCAAAGACATTGACTATGTGGCAAAAGAAGCAGGCCTTACACAGCTGGAAAAAATCCGACTCTGGCATATCTGCCGTAGATACAAGGCAAGAAACATCCGTTTTCTCTATCGTTCTGTAGACGAACTGAACAGCATGTTCAGGGAAGAATATGAGCGAATGACTACAAAACAGGCAAGAAACGATGAAAAAATCGCCATCTTCTTTTCCCTCAGATACAAGCTTGAAAATGCACACAACAGGAAACTGACAGCATCTTCTACAAGGGGTATAAAAGCAGAGCAAAAAATTACTTTCTATGACAAAAACAACTCTCCATGGCAGATTAAGGTTGCTAAGGTCATCGAATCAGGTTTCTACATTGAATTGCCGGAACTTGTAAATGCTCAAGAGAAAAGACCTAATCCCCTTGAAAAAGTAAAGATTACATTCACATTCCCTTCAGGACAGGCTTTCAATGCTATAACAAGGGCAGTCAGATACGAAAAATTTCCTGATTCCGACAAGGAATTACTGCTTCTTGCCAACAGCACCCAAATAAAGCCTGTTGTAAGGCGTGGTGCAAAACGCATGAATGTAGACGAAGAAGTTACTTTTTCGGCTATCAAGAACATAGGGACTAAGGACAAGCCCGTTCTTGAAGTTCAGCAGAAAAAATATCCTGGAACAATGAAAGACATTTCTGCCACAGGCTGCAAGATTTTCTGTGCTTTGCCCATCACAAAAGGCCAGATGCTGGACATTCAGTTCCACTTACCGGGGAAAGAACTTGAGTATGAAGCTCAGGGAATAATTGTTGCAACAAGAGTCATGCCGGACAAAAAAACATTCGTTCTTCATGTCCAGTACATAAACATAGAACAGTTTGTAAAAAATGATATTTATTCCGTAATTTACGGTTATTCTTGATTTTTTGGGTTATAATTGAATTATGAAGGTATTGGAATTACATTCTATTACGAAAGAAGACGGATACATTTACTATATTCACCACTATAAAGCCACAGCAAAGATTGAATTCCTTGTAAGCCATATCGAAATTCCAATCAGTTTCACCGTAGAAATGAATCCTCTTGGAATTAGAAATGTAGATTTGGATCCACTTCCAAGAAATGTCGATTATCCTGTAATTCCTTTGAACAAAGCTCTCAAGGAATTCATCGACATCATGGCAAGAGACGGAAAGCTTCCTGAAACTTGATATTTCACTTCTATCACTAAATTGAACAACAAGTCCATATGGAGTATACTCTCCCTATGGATTTTTTATTTCATACCTCAACATCGGAAGAAACCATTGATTTAGGCCGCAAAATTGGATCGCTGCTTAAGGCTGGTGATGTCATTGCAATGACAGGTACCCTTGCAGCAGGGAAAACTACAATCACAAAAGGAATTGCAGAATCACTGGGAGTTTCCGACAACATTACAAGCCCTACTTTCTGCCTCATCAGTGAGTACGATGGATCAAAAATGCCCCTTTACCACATGGATGTTTACAGGCTTGAAGGCGCCGAGGATTTTGTAAACCTTGGCGTTGAGGACATGCTCTATGGAAACGGAGTATGCATAATCGAATGGAGTGAAAAAGTCCAGTCCGAACTTCCAAAGAAAACCATATTCATGAAGATTACTCCTTCTGAAGACGGAACAAGAACCATTGAAATCAAGAACTGGAACAACGGAAACATAGAGGCATAAAATGAACGCATTGGCAATTGATTGTGCAGTTTCAAAAATGACGGTTGCTGCAAAAAAAGACAAAAACATTGTAAAGGTTACATACGACATCGGGATCAAGCAGTCGGAAAAACTTTTGCCTGCCATTGATTTTGTAATGAAGGAAGCAGGCCTCACACCTGCTGAACTTGACTATACCTGCACTACTCTAGGACCAGGAACCTTTACTGGACTCCGTCTTGGACTAAGTGCCCTCAAGGCATTGAACCTTGCCAATGGAACGCCAGTCTATGGAATCCCCTCCCTTGATGCCTATGCCCACCCATATTCAACTGCAGTGGAAACAGTTCTTTCCGTAATCGAAGCAAAAGAAGACGAATTCTTCTACGCATTTTACCTTCGCGGCGAAAAACTCAGGGAAGAAGAAGACAAGGAAATTGAAGAAATCCTAAAGCAGGTTGACCCTGAATCCTGCGTAATGGTATGCGGACCAGGAGCTAAAACCTTCACTGACAGAACTTCAGAAATCACTCCGCTATATTCGGTTCATTCTTTCAATCCACAGGGAGACTGCACGGAAAGTCTTTTTGAAATGACAGAAAAAATGATTGCCGACAAGATTTCCCCTATGGAAGACTATGACGGACCACTTTATGTAAGGAAGTCAGAAGCAGAAATCGTTCTTGAACAGAAGCAGGCTGGAAAATAAAAGTTGTTAGGAGATCACTGATGCACCACCAGCAAAAAAAGAGCTGACCAATAATTATTTGAAGAACTTCTTAAGTGCGTCTACATCAATGTTGTTTGCGGCAGTATTTTCAGACTGAATTGCAGTAAACACTTCCTGACGGTAAACCTTTACGCTGTTAGGTGCTTCAACTCCTATTTTTACCTGATCACCTTTTACATCAATGATTGTAAGGACAATATCATTACCGATGCAAATTTTCTGGTCTATTTTTCTTGAAAGGATAAGCATTATTTTGCCTCCTTCCTTCTTAGAGCTTCAATGATGTTGTGTTTTGTTGTGTATTTTGAACCGTCAAGAATGGCCTGCATGCAAAGATGATTCTTCTTGTTGATGATGAGAGGACCCTGAAAATTTGCTGTAACAGGGCCACCATCACCAGGAACAGTAACGATTGTAAATACACTTACATCAGCAGGATCCTTGATTCCAATGCGAAGAAGTTCAGAGTCATCAATGTCTGCTTCATAATCATCTGCAATGATGAACGGATCGATTAAAAGAAACGCAAGATTAGGTTCCTGCAGGGACTGAAACCAGATTAAAGGTTCATATTCACTGTCAACAAGAGCAAAATCCGTATATTCTTCAAATCCAAAAAGTCCTGAAGGAATGCTGATGAGCCTTTCTTCAGCGACTTCTACTGTTCCCATTGTTTTTGTTTTTACCTGCATTTTTTTATACCCTATTATCTCATGTAGTTAAGCAAGCTGCTCTGGTACATCTTACCTGCATTGCTCATTGTTGCCTGATTTACATATTCCATCATCTTAAGGTCAGTAATAGCCTTTGTAATGTCTATGTCACCTTCACGGCTAACAAGCTGAGTAACATTTACTTCAGTTGTCTGATTGCGCTGAATGTTGTTCATTGCCCTTTCATAATCGCTTCCGTTTTTTGCAAGGCGAGTTGTAAGGTTATTGATTCCGCTGTCCAAAGTTCCAAGAACACGGCTACCGATTGCTTCGTGATCCCCCTTGAGCATTGCATCACGGAGAGAAATTACTGCATCAAAGAGAGAACCGCCCGAAACCTTTACGCTTTCACCAACATTATATGGCGGGAACTGAGAAGAATCCTTGATCATTCCCATGTCAGCAAGAGCCGAACCATTTTTATCTTCAAGCCAGATCTGATGGCTGTCTGTTGTTACAAGGTTAAGGCCGTTTGTTACGGGATCTATTGAAGCCTTGATGGCAACGCCGCTGTCGTTGATTTTTGCAGCAACAGCATAAATATTGTCGCCGCTCTTGATTGCAATATCAACACCGTCAACAACTATTGTAGAATCTTCAAGAGCCTGCCAAGCGCTAAGGTCACGCTGACCCATAAGCTGCTGTGGTTCTGCCCAGAAAGTTTTGTTTCCGCTGTTGTCTACAGTAAGGTATGCGTTTTCATCAACTTCAATCCTGTTTGTTCCAACATTACCCTGATAGTTTACTTTTTCAATAAGTTCTTCGTTTGAACCGGGAATGTTTCCCATAACAACATCAAAGGCTGTCCCCTTTGTGCGTGTACCTGCAAACAAAGTGTTTCCGTCTGGACCAACTGCATTTGCATTCTGAATGATTTCCTTAAGGAGTTCGTTAACTTCTACAGCCATGTTCTTAAGATCTTCGTTTGTATTAGTTCCTGTTGCACCGTTTACAGCAAGTTCACGAACGCGCTGCATGATCTGAAGGTTCTGATTGATGTAACCTTCGCGAACATTGTACTGGTCTGCAAGAGTCTGTGCATTCTTTTCAAACTGTTCAACGCGGCCAAGGTATGACTGATAGCGAACAAGGTGTCCGGCAGCAATAGGATCATCACGAAGCTGCCCGATCCTTGACTGTGTGCCAATCTGCCTGTTTGCCATTGCCTGACGAACTTCCTGCTTCCTGAGCTGATACTGAGTATCTGTATTATTGAACTGTGAACTGATTCTATGCATTTTTGTCTCCTGTATTTTCCAAAGGCTATTCCGTCAAATTAAATCAAATTAAATTAAACGCCAAGGCGGTTGATCAATGTATCAAGAAGTTCATCCTGAACAGTAATGAACTTTGCGGCCACATTGTAACCGTGCTGGAATTTGATGATGTCTGCAAGTTCTTCATCGATGTTTACACCGCTGATTGAATCGCGAAGGTCACGAAGATCACCCATGATCTTGTTCTGAGTTGCAAGCTGATTCTGTGCCTGTTCACCCTTTAACCCAACGCTGGTTATTGTTTCGGCAAAATAGTCATCGAATGTCCTTTCTGAACCGATCATCACCTTTGTATTTCTGATTGCTGCCATTTCTACAGCGGCACGACCATCGCTTGCTTCTGCATATCCCTTTGAGTTTGCAAAACCTGCTGCAACGCTTGCAACATCGTTTTCAATGATTCTGTTTACTGCAACATAAGCGGCAGGATCAAGAATCGGACTTACAGAAAATTCTGCATTGTCAAGAACATTTACTGCATCAGCCTGATTGAAGTCGAAGGCATTTTCTGCTCCGCTTCCGCTCAAGATTCCAGAGTAACCTGTAAGGAACATGCCGCTGTCTTCAACATGACGAATTGCAAAATCAGGATTGCTCATCTGTGCCGCAGGTGTTGCCTTAAGCACAAGACGGTTGTTTCGGTCAAGATACGCCTTAACTTCACCGTTGCTATCATTGATTCTGTTGATAACTTCTTCAACTGTATCTGTTGCATTGTAAGAAACCGTAATGTTTCCCTCTGCTCCGTTGAATGTCATTGTTCCCGAAAGGCCGACCTGTTCCTGTGGTCGAAGAGCATTGGTACCTGTAATGCGGAAAATGTATGAGCGGTCTTCTACACCGTCACCATCACTGTCGTAGTTACCGTGTGCGTTTTCAACAAAGTTGTGCTGAACAAAGAAATCGATTCCAGTTGTATTGTTCTTGCCGATACCGTTGCGATGAACATCGTTAACAAGGTCTGCAAAGTTCAATGTCATTGTGTTCAAAGTCTGCATTTCACCGCGGAGATCTTTGTCGCGAAGTTCTACAAGGGCACCGAGTGTACCGCCATGGAATTCCGCATCAAGCTTTGTATCCGTCCAAACAAGTTTTCCATAACCGTGGTTGTCTATCTGACCTACAGTTGCAATCTGTCGGGCAAGATCACCCTGAACGATTACCTGTCCGTCTGTATGAATCATGAATTCATCAGGATCTCTTGATGTAACTGTTACATTAATGAGCCCTGAAAGTTTTTCTACGAGAAGGTCACGGCGGTCATAAAGGTCGTTTGGATTGTCCCCCATTCCTTCAACACGAACGATTTCATTGTTGCATGCCGCAATCTGACGAGAAAGATCGTTTACCTGCTTTACGGTTGCCTCAATATCACCGTTAACCTGATCTGCAATTCCGCGGAGACCCTTGTACTGCTGCTGAATTGAGTTTGCAAGGGTCTGACCGCGAACGACTACAGCCTGTCGTGCTGCATCGCTTTCTGGATATGTTGAAAGTTCCTGCCATGCAGACCAGTATTTGTCCATATTTGTTCTGACAGAAATATCGTTTGGTTCATTATAGATAGATTCAATCATCGAGTAGTACTTGTCGCGTGTTTCCCAGTAAGTTTCTACATTTGTACCGTCTACAATGCGTGATTCAAGGAGTTCGTCACGAATGCGCTCGATGCTTTCAACATCAGTTCCCTGTCCAATCTGACCTGGAACCATGGCGCGTTCAAGATCGGGACGATAGATGGGTTCAAAAGACTTAACGACAACACGCTGGCGGCTGTAGCCTTCTGTATCTGCATTCGAAATATTGTGACCCGCAGTCTGAATCTGAGTTTCATGAGCCATCAAGCTTCTTTTTCCGATTTCAATACCTGCAAATGAACTAGCCATTATTATCTCCTTATATCCTTAGTCTTGTCTTCTCTATCTATTTAAACGCTTCTATTGATTACGATGCTCTGGGCGTAATTCTTTCTCATGGTTCCGTTTGAAGAATAGATGTCGTTGCGCTGCTGTGAAATGCAGTTGTCCATCACTTCGGAAATGAAAGCCTTTGTTGCATCCACATATCTTGCAAGGGCATCGTTTTCAATCTTACTTTTTGAAAGCTTGCTCTTTACACGGAGAAAAACATCCTTAACTCCAGGTCTGAAATAAATGTCGTCGGAAACCGAAGCAATGCTGTCACGGAAATTGTCTACCTTTGAGAATTCTCCACCGAGTTCGTTGATGTTCATGACAAACTGTTCAAGGTCTTCCCAGCTGCGCTTAACTACACATTCATGAATGCGGCTCTGTTCGCTGAGCATGGAATCAAGGATTCTTTCCTGTTCGTTGAGTACGCTGATAAGTTCCATTTCTTTATCTTCTGCCATGATAATCTCCGTAAATATAGATATTCCCTTAGAATTTCGGATTTTCAATAGAGAAGTTTAGTCTTTTAATAAGAAAAAATGTATTTTATGGAAAAACCATTTCTATAATTTTCACCTTTCTTTAGGAAGCTTTGTTTTAAGGAAATTTAAGAAAGATAGATAAAATTACGCTTTCGCCCCTTGACTATAATTCTTATTTTATGTAGAGTGTTCCACATAAATTGCATGGTGCCTGTAGTTCAGGGGTAGAGCGCCAGATTGTGGATCTGGTTGTCGTGGGTTCAAATCCCACCAGGCACCCCTAAAAAAACTGATTCCTTGCGAGTCAGTTTTTTTGTTTATGGGAAATTCCATAAATTTCTTGTGCGCGTTTGTAGCTCAACCGGATAGAGCATCGGACTTCGAATCCGCAGGTTGCACGTTCGAGTCGTGTCAGACGCATCTAAAGCCAGGTTCACGCCTGGCTTTTTTTATATTTACGAAAAAAACAGAGGGGACAGACCCCTACTCCCGAGCGGAAGCATGTTTTTTTATATTTTTTAAACTTTTTTTTCAAATTTTTCAAAACTGCTGTTGACATTTTTTTTCATAACATATATAGTCTTAAACATCAACGCGACAAGCGCTGGTAAACAAAACGGGCGATTAGCTCAGCTGGTAGAGCAGCAGACTCTTAATCTGCGGGTCGCAGGTTCGATCCCTGTATCGCTCATGAAAACCTCTCAGTTATCTGAGAGGTTTTTTTATTACCAAAACACCTTCAAATATTCCTTCAGAAACCACCTCCCCTGTAATTTCTAAAGACAAAACAAAGAATCTTTTTATTTTTTTTAATTTATCATTGACAAAAAAAATAATAACCTATATATTCTACGCATTACGGAATCTTGAACACTCGCTGTTCAGTCAGTAATCACCTGCGAGATTGGTGGAATTGGCAGACACGCTAGACTTAGGATCTAGTGCCTAGGCGTGAGAGTTCAAGTCTCTCATCTCGCATATAAAACAATTTTGCGGAAATGGCTCAATGGTAGAGCGCGACCTTGCCAAGGTCGATGTTGCGGGTTCGATTCCCGTTTTCCGCTCTAATTTAAAAATAATGCAGTATCTGACAGCAGTTGCTGCGACGCATTTGCGGAAATGGCTCAATGGTAGAGCGCGACCTTGCCAAGGTCGATGTTGCGGGTTCGATTCCCGTTTTCCGCTCGACGACGAAGCGATTTGAGTTTTCAAATCGCTTTTTTTTTTGATACGGCAGTTAATTGCCAAAAACATTTTTTTTCAGGAGTTTCCCGTGAAAGTTACAAAGGAAGTTACAAAACTCGAAAATTCAGCAGTTAAACTTACTGCAACAATCTCAAAAGAAGAAGTAGCAGCAGGCTACAGCAAGAACCTTGCAAAGTATGCAAAGAATGTTCAGCTCCCTGGTTTCCGCAAGGGAAAAGTTCCACCAAAGGTTCTTGAACAGAAGTACGGCGACTCACTCAAGCAGGAAGCTCTTGCAGACCTTATCGACGAATCTTTGAACCAGATTTTTGCTGAAGAAGATGCAAAGGACATCCGCCCTCTTCCATATTCACAGCCTCGTCTTGAAAATGACAAGATTCCTGAATTCAGCACAGACAAGGACCTTGTTTTCACAGTTGTATACGATGTATTCCCAACAGTAGAAGTAAAGGACTTCTCAAAGATCGAAGTTAAGGAACCACAGTGCGAAGTTGGCGAAAAGGAACTTAACGAAGAACTTAAGGCTATCCAGGAACGCAACGCAATGGTAATCGACAAGAAGGATGGGGATCCAGTTGAAAAGGACAACATCGTAACAATCGATTACAGCGAACTTAACGACGACGGTTCGGTTGTAGACGGATCAAAGCGCGAAGGTTTCGTATTCACAGTTGGAACTGGCGAAAACATCTACAAGATCGACGACGACATCATGGGCATGAAAAAAGGTGATACAAAAGAAATCACAAAGACTTATGCAAAGGATGATGCAGATGCAGACCTCGCTGGAAAGACAAAGAAGATCAGCGTAACAGTTAAGGCTATCAAGGTTCGTGACCTCCCTGCCCTCGACGATGATCTTGCACAGGATGTAAACGAAAAATACAAAACTCTCGATGACCTCAAGAAGGACATCACAAAGGGTCTCGAAGCTAACCTAAAGAGAAAGATCGAAGAAGTAAAATCTCAGTCCCTCCTTGACCAGCTTGTAGAAAAGAACCCAATCGTTCTCCCAGCATCTATGGTTGCAGCAGAAAACGAACACCGCTGGACAATGATGGCTCAGCAGTTCCGCACAACTCCAGAACAGCTCGAAAAGATGGTTGCAGCTAGTGGACAGACAAAGGAATCTATGCTCGAACAGTGGGCAGGAAATGCAGAAAAGATGCTCAAGGCTCGCCTTGTAGTTGATGCCCTCCTCCGCGAAAAGAACATTTCTGTAACACCAGAAGAAGTTGAATCAGAATATGCAAAGCTCGCTGAAGAATCAGGAACTTCTGTAGAAGAAATCAAGAAGTACTATGATGAACCACGTGCCAAGGAATACATCATTGACGAAATTAAGGAAAAGAAGCTCTTTGAAGAACTTTACAAGCAGGTAAAGGTTTCAAAGGGAGACAAGGTAGCATTCGCTGACTTGTTCAAGAACAACTAGTTTTCCTTAAGGCAAGCAATAACCACAGGGACTGGATGAACTTTCAGCCTTTGTGGTTGGTTTTTTTTAGCAACATAACCGATTTTATTTCTTTTATTTTGCCAATTTCGTTTTTTTGCTTATACTTAATTAGTAAGAAATCAAAAATATTTTAGGAAGAAAAGATGAACGAATATATGAATTCACTTGTACCAACAGTAATCGAAAGAAGCGGAAATGGTGAAAGAGCCTATGACCTCTACTCTCGCCTTTTAAAAGATAGAATTATCTTTGTTGACGGCGAAATCCGCGACGAAACAGCAGACCTTATTGTTGCACAGATCCTTTATCTTGAAAGCGAAAATCCAGAAAAAGACATCAGCATGTACATCAACAGCCCTGGCGGTTCTGTAACAGCAGGCCTTGCCATCTATGATACAATGCAGTACGTAAAGTGCGACATCCAGACAATCTGTATGGGACAGGCAGCAAGCATGGGAGCTATTATCCTAGCCGGCGGAACAAAGGGAAAGCGTTACGCCCTTCCATCAAGTCGCGTAATGATCCACCAGCCATGGGGCGGAACACAAGGCCAGGAAAGCGACATAGCAATTCAGGCTAAGGAAATTGGTCGCCTCAAGAAACTCAGCATAAAGTACCTTTCGCAGCAGACAGGAAAAAAAGAAGAAGACATCGCAGCCGATATGGAACGCGACTTTTACATGGCTGCTGAAGAGGCTAAGAACTACGGCATCATCGACCACATCATGAACAGTGCCAAGAAAGGAGTAAACTAATGGCCAGACTCGGTAGAACCAGCCAGCCAACATGTGCATTCTGCGGACATCCTGCAAGCGACAACAGGCGCGTTGTTCGTTCTCCAGACGACCAGATTTGCATCTGTGAACACTGCATTACAACTTGCCAGACTATCCTCAATGATGAGGCTCACAATCTGGCTCCTATTGATATGGAAGCTATCCCTACCCCTAAGGAATTCAAGGAATTTCTTGACCAGTATGTTATCGGTCAGGATTATGCCAAGAAAGTTCTTTCTGTAGCAGTATACAACCACTACAAGCAGCTTTCCATTCCAAAGTCCAAGCAGATTGAAGACGGTGTAAAAATTGAGAAGTCAAACATCCTGCTTCTTGGACCAACAGGTTCGGGAAAGACTCTTCTTGCACGCACTCTTGCACAGAAACTCAATGTTCCTTTTGCTATTGCCGATGCAACTACCCTTACCGAAGCAGGTTATGTTGGCGAAGACGTAGAAAATGTCCTCCTCAAGCTCATCAATGCTGCAGACGGAGACATTGCGGCAGCAGAACGGGGAATCATCTTTATTGACGAAATAGACAAGATTGGACGCAAGAGCGAAAATACTTCAATCACACGCGATGTTTCAGGCGAAGGCGTACAGCAGGCCCTCCTCAAGATTCTTGAAGGAACAAAGGCTTCTGTTCCACCTCAGGGCGGAAGAAAGCACCCTAACCAGGAAATGCTTGAAATCGATACAACAAACATCCTCTTCATCTGCGGAGGAGCTTTCGTAGGTTTGGACAAGATCATCGAACAGCGCCTTTCTACAGCTTCCATCGGATTCGGAGCTGAAGGTACACACCGTACAAGCGAAGAACGCATGGAACTTTTAAGCCAGGTTACTTCCGACGATCTGGTTAAGTTCGGCCTCATTCCAGAACTTATCGGACGCCTTCCTATGACAACTGCCCTCAAGGAACTCAACAAGGATGACCTCAAGAAGATTCTTGTTGAACCAAAGAACGCAATCACAAAGCAGTTCCAGGTTAGCTTTGCCATCGATGACGTAGACCTTTCCTTTGACGACGAAGCCATCGAACAAATTGCAGAAGTTGCAATCAAGAGCAAGACTGGTGCCCGTGGACTTAGGGCCATCGTTGAGCATATTCTTCTTGACCTTATGTATGAAGTTCCTAGCGTAAAGGGAAAGAAAAAGCTTGTAATTACAAAGGATATTGTTGAACAGAAGAACATCCCTGCGGCTGAAACTCTCCTTATAGACCAGAAGACAGCCTAAGGGAAAAACCTTTCCATTTAAAATTATAAAGACCAGGTTTTCAATAGCCTGGTCTTTTTTTTGCCCCGAAAGTATATGGTTCATTACCTGGTGTTTTTTCTTGCGGCATGAACATCCTTTACGATGTCGACAGTTTCTACAGCCGCCTTTTCCCATGAAAAACGCTTTGCCCATTCAACTCCTGATGCCACAATTTTTTTCCTCAGTTTTTCGTCACAAATAATCTGCTCCATGCAGTCCGCCATATTCTGAATATTGTCGCTGTCAAAATAAAGCACATTGTTTCCTGCAATTTCAGGTAAGGCACCGGCCTTTGCACATGCAACAGGAATTCCAGTAGCCATTGCTTCAAGAACCGGAAGTCCTACCCCTTCATTTACCGAAGGGAAAACGCACATTTCGGAATTCCTATAAAGTTCAGGAAATCCCTCGCGCGGAAAATATCCCGTCATGAAAATTTCAGTTGCGGCACTTGAATCAAAGGCTGCCTTCTGAACTTCTTCTGCATAAGCGCCTTCTTCACCGGCAAGAACAAGTCTGTGCGGCAAACCTGTCTTTTCCTTAAACATGGTAAAGGCCTTTATGAGTTCTACATGCTTTTTGTCTGAACTCTGAAGCCTGCTTCCATATATGATGTATGGTTTTTTTATGGCAAATGGCTTTATGTCGGCAAAATCAGTTTTTTCTACCTTTGAATCCGGATAAAACATGCTGTGATCAATGCCGTTATGTACAATTTCAATTCTCTGGCATTTTACTCCGCACCGAATTATATCTTTCTTGACATACATGCTGGATGCAATGATGCAATCCATGGATGAAAGTCCTTTTACGATGCGCTTTCTTTCCCAAAACCCGCATTCTGCAAGAACAACGCTCAAAATTGAGTTTATTACTGCAACAGAAGGAACCCTTGCCTTTGTTGGAATCATTTTGCAGCCATTCGTATAGAAAACAACATCATAATTGTTCTTCCTGCAGAATTTATCAACTTTTTTTACATGCCATTTTCTTTCGGCCGCAGGATCATCCTTTACATTTATTTCTTTATAGGTAAATTCCCTGTTGGAAGAATATGTATAGCGGTCAGCACCAGGTCCAAAAAGTTCAAGCTGTCCGCCTTCTATGTCTGGAAGGCATTCCAAAAGAGAAAGAAGATATGACCCCAAGCCGGATTTACCATGCTCAAGACCAAAGGTATCTATACCGATTTTCATGGTTCCATTATACATAGAAAGATTCAAAATATCAATTTTTCATCCTGAAACCATGGCTCCGACCACTTACAATTTATAGCAATAACATTTATAATTCCCCCATGAATTTTTCAGAATTTAACATCGACCCAAAACTCATAGAAAAACTAAATGAACTTTCCATTACAGAACCAACAGCAGTTCAGGCAAAATCAATGCCGCTCATTGCAGAAAATAAAAACATCATGTTCCAGAGCGAAACGGGAACTGGAAAAACTTTTGCTTACCTTCTTCCCCTTTTGACACGCCTTATGGCAACAGAAAATCCAGGTAGAAATGTAAGGCTCATGATTGTATCCCCAACCTATGAACTTGCATCCCAGATCAAGGGACAGGTTCAGGCAATAAGCGACATTAAATGCTGCCTTCTCATTGGAGGTGCACCAATTGCCCGTCAGATAGACATGCTCAAGGAAAAACCTGAAGTAGTAATTGGCGGTCCGGCACGCCTTCTTGAACTGATCCACCTTAAGAAACTCAAGGCTGATGCCATTGAAACCCTGGTTCTGGACGAAGCAGACAGGCTTTTGAGCAAGGAACTCCGTGATGATACGGAAGGTTTGCTTGAAAGGCTTCCTGTCAAGGTTCAGCTTGTAGGGAATTCCGCAACCGTAAGCGATTATACAAGGACAATCCTCCAGAAGGCCCGTGACGGACTGAGCAAGGGGTCTACAGAAGAAGACAGAATTCAGCTCATTACCCTGCCTATGGAAGATGTTTTGAGGAAGAGAATAACCCATTGGGCAATTTTTGCAGAACGCCGCGACAAAATCGACACACTCAGAAGTTTCATCAATGCCGTAAAGCCGGAAAAACTCCTTGTTTTTACGGGACGAAACGACCAGATTGAAAACATTACCTCAAAACTCCAGTACAAGAACATTGAATGCGCTTCCTTAAGCAGCAAAACCGACAAAAAGGACAGGAAAGCCGCCATAGACCGTTTCCGCTCCGGAAAAATCAAGGTTCTCATTACCACAGACCTTGCATCCCGTGGATTGGACATTCCTGGAATTTCCCATGTAGTCCAGATGGACCTTCCTGACAGGGAAGATTTCTTCATTCACCGCAGCGGAAGAACTGCAAGAGCAGGAAACACAGGAATCAACTGCGTAATCGGAGACGCTTTTGAAATGCAGAACTACGCAAAGCTTGAAAAGAAACTGAAACTCAAGGTCTACCCAAAGATGCTCTACAAGGGGGAACTGGTAGATCCAAACGATTTGATTGAAGAATAAAATGAACATCACCGCAAAGTTCCGCAAGGAAGCAGTTTTGTTTCCAGACAGGCCTTCGGTAGGATATTTTTAACATTTTATTATATACCTGCAAGAAAAAACCTTGCTGAATTGATATGTTTTCCTATATTTGATACAATATATCACTTTAATAGGGGAATATTGTGTTTTTAAAAAGTCTTGAAATATTCGGTTTTAAATCATTTGCTGACCGAACACATATAAATTTTGCCGACGGTATCACTGCCCTTCTTGGACCTAACGGCTGCGGCAAGAGTAATGTCGTTGATGCCATCAAATGGGTATTGGCAGAAAACAAATCAAAGAACCTCCGTGCTGAAAACATGGCTGATGTCATTTTCAACGGAACAGAATCTCGTCCTGCTCTTTCAATGGCAGAAGTAACCTTGACCATTGCCAATGAAAACGGACTTCTCCAGATGAACGAAACGGAAATTGCCATCAAGCGAAGAATTTACCGCAGCGGAGAAAACGAATACTTCATCAACGGAAACCAGGTAACGGCTACTAAAGTTCGACAGCTCTTCATGGACACTGGTGTCGGAAAGGCAGCCTACTCTGTTATGGAACAGGGAAAAATCGACCAGATTCTTTCATCAAAGCCGGAAGACCGCCGCTATCTTTTTGAAGAAGCCGCAGGTATCAGCCGTTCAAAGGCAGAAGTTCAGGAAGCAGAAAGAGAACTTGAAAGGACAAAGGCTAACCTTGCGCAGATCGACATCGGTCTTGCTGAAACAAAGCGCAGCTACGAAACCCTCAAGGCTCAGTCTGAAAAAACTGCAAAGTACCGCAAGTACAATGAAGACAAGTTCAACTATGAATTGGACATCCAGCTTTTAAGGCTCAAGAATTTTACGCAGGACAAGACCCATCACCAGCAGGCTCTTGAAGAAGCAGACAAAAAAAGACTTGCCGCAGAAAAAGAAATCGAGGAGATTTACAACACACTCCACGAAAACACAGACAAGATTAAATCCCTTCAGGAACAGGTAAACCAGAAGACAACAGAAGCAATCAAGCTTCAGCAGGAAGTTGTCGGAAAGAAGGCCCTCGCACAGCAGTTTCATGTTCAGCAGAGCCAGAGCCGCGAAAAAATCGGACAGATTGAAAACCGCATCAAGAACATCGAACAGCGCATCGACGAATACAATGAAGAAATCGACAGCCAGAATGCAGACCTCCATGACCTGAACAAGAAGCTTGCCGACATAAACAATAATATCGAAGGCTTCGTTTCAAACATCCAGCAGTCTCAGGGGCAGATTGAAGAAAACCAGAAAATCATCGGTACAAACGGCGGAAAAGTACTTAACCTTAATAGTGCCCGTGCCGAACTCCAGAAAAAACTTGCCGCAATTACAGAAGACATCGTTACAGAACTTGATGCAAAGCTTAAGGATGCAGGTTATTCTGCAGCGGCAAACAAAAAGGCAAAGGAAGAACTCAACACGCAGCTTGAAAAGATCAAGATTTTTGCCAACGGCCGTGCAAACATTTTCAAGGATTTTGCATCCCTTCCTTCCCATCCGGAAAAAGAAGCCGCAAAGATGGGAACAGATGCCGTAAATGCATTTGCTGACCTTGGAAAGATGTTTGATGAACTTTCACTCTGCATAGAATCCTACACAAAGACAACACCACAGTTCATCGATGACTTCCTTTCACCTGAAGGTATCATCACCCAGAAACGCAGCATCGACAGGGAAATTCATGATAACCTCAAGCAGATTGAAATAATCCAGGCAGAAAGCGAAGAGCTTGCAAAGAAGAATGTTGAACTTGGAAAACGCATTGACGAATACAGGAAGACTCTTGAAGACCTTCGCGTAAACCAGGCTGCCATGATTCAGCAGATCAAAAACTGCGAGCAGCAGATTTCACAGCTCAAGAGAGCCCTTGCGCAGGAAGAAGTTTCCCTTAAGGAGCAGGAAAACGAACTCTATGAAGAAAACAAGAGACGTGATGAAGTTGAAGAACAGCTTCAGGAAATAGAAGAACAGATTGCGGAAATTGAAAAGCAGGGTACCAAAATCATGGACGAAGTTGATGCAATCAAAAAGCAGATTGACGATTGCAACAGCAAGGTTTCCGGTAAGCAGAATACCCTCAAGAAAAAGCAGGAAGAAAGGGACAAGTATCAGTCTCAGTTTGAAAAGCTCAATGTTTCACTTGCACAGAGCGATACTGAAATCCAGAATGTCAAGCAGAACTTCCAGGACAACTATTCCCGCGACCTTATGGAATTCGAGGAACGCATGTACAAGATTACAACTCCTGTACAGGTAATCCGCGAAAAGCTTGCAGAAACAAAACAGAAAATTCAGGAACTTGGTCAGGTTAACTTCATGGCCGTAGAGCAGTTTGCAGAAGAAAAGGAACGCTACGAGCGCCAGCAGGCAAGCTACAACGACACAAAGAAAACCCTCGAAAACCTTGTTCGTGTCAGTGAAGAAATAAGGACAAAGTCTTCGGAAATGTTCCTTGATACATACAACAAAATCAGGAAGAATTTCCACAACATGTTCCGCCGCCTCATGAACGGTGGTAAGGCAGAACTCAAGCTGGTTGATCCTGCAAACGTACTTACATCAGGTATCGACATCTACGCACAGCCGCCTGGAAAGAAACTTTCTCACATTTCACTCCTTTCCGGTGGTGAAAAGACAATGACTGCCGTTGCCCTTCTCTTTGCAACATATCAGGTTCGCCCTTCACCATTCTGCCTCCTTGACGAAATTGATGCGGCCCTTGACGACAAGAACGTTTCCTCATTTGTAAGCACATTGCGTGCCTTCGGAAACATAAGCCAGTATATTGTCATTACTCATAACAGAAAGACAGTTATGGGTGCATCAACAATGCTTGGTGTTACAATGGAAGAATCGGGAATTACAAAGATCCTTCAGGTTCGCCTTGACGAAGATACCCTCAACGGAAACATCACTTTCGACAGTCAGGATGACTTTGTTGAAGAAGATGTTCCACCGGAGGAAGGTGTTGTTATTCCTCCTCGTCCACCTCGCCGTGAACATAATCCTGATGGTTCCCTCAAGATAGTTGAAAAACCTGCTGAAACGGAATCAGCTGAAACAAAACCTGCCGCACAGGAAGATGTTAAGCCTGTTCTGAGAGATGAATCACAGCCAGCAGAAGAAACCAAGGATCTTCAGAAGGAAGATAATCAGGCACATGAAGAAACTCCTTCTCAGGAAACTGAAGGAGACAATGGAGGCAACCAGTAAAAAATGCAGGCATTGGACAACATAAAGGAAAGAATTGAAAATTTTCTTCAGGAAAACACAAAGCTTACAGTTGCAGTCTGTGCAATTCTCATAGCCTTTGCTGTCCTTGCTTTCATTCTTGGTGCCATATCTGAACCTAAAAAGCAGAAAACGAAGAAGAACATTTTTCCAGATGCAATCCCCTATTCTGCCGTAGAAGATTTTTTTGAACCGAAAAAAGAAAACCTGACGGAGGAATACTACTTTACAAGGGAACAGGCACCTCAGTGGTCCAACGAAGAATTCGACAGATGGTTTACAGTGCCCGACAAAAGCACTGTTGAAGAACTAGGAAAAGCAAACGAAAAAGTAGCTGACGAAATATTGGGAGCAGCACCATGAAAAAAAGTCTAAACAGTAAAATCATCAGGGCAACATCACTCATTGCAATTTCATTATTTTTATTCTCCTGCGGATCTGCACCAAAAGCAGAAGTGGCACCAGTTGAAACTCCGGAAGCAGAAGAAACTGTAAAACCTGAAGCTGAAGCACCAGTTGAAACTCCAGCAGCAGAAGCAGAAAACCCTCAGGCTCAAGAAGAAGAAAATGAAGAACCGCAGCCGGAAGAGATCATGGAAGAACCCGTCGTGGAACCTGTTTTTGAACTCATAGAGGATATTCCGGGCTACTACGAAAGCGACCCCAAGCCAGTATTCCTTGAACCTTCAGAAAAGACTTTAAATGAAGAAACAGCAGAAAAAATTTCTGAAAAACCACAGGCAGAACAAAAAGAAGAATCTAAGCCTTCCGAACCGGAAACAGTTTCGATTGTCAAAGAGGATGAAAAACAGGATGCTGAAAATCCTGCTGAAAAAACAGAAACTAAAGTCCAGGTTCTTCCTCAGCAGGCATCTACGGAAAAAGAAAAGGTTGCGGTAGTTTCTGAACCGACAACAGTTCCTGTTCCAGAAAAGAAGCCGGTTCCAGTACCAGAAAGAAAGCAAGAAACTGTTCCGGAGAAAAAGACTGTTCCAGTCACAGAAGAAACACCAATAGCAGGCATAACAACCGCAGAAGAAGTTGAATCTTCGGAACTCCTTTCAGAATCAAACGAACCATCAGAAACACCGTCTGAAGAAAAGGAAGAAAACAAAATCGTAGTTGTTCCTTCCCGCGCAGTAGAAATGAAGAACAGCCAGTATCTGGACATTGTCTATCCAGGAACCGGGTGGATTTTCCTTGGAGAAGTAGACAACAAGACAAACATGCGCTACTTTGGCCGTAAAATCGGCGAAAGAAATACAGTATTCAGTCTCCGCTCAAGGGAAGAAGGAAATACAATCCTCCACTTCTACAAGAACGATCAGCTTACCGGTAAATTCATAGACGACTACCTGCAGGTAGAAATCAAGGGAACAAACAATTCTCCAGAACATGCTGTTGCCCCATCATACGCAGAAGCTGTTCCTCCAAAGCCAGAAAGGAAAGTCCTGACTCAACCAAAGCCTGCAGAAGTCAATGAGGCAGAAAAACAGAATGCAGAAGATTTCAGGGAAACAACGGCAAAAACCCAGAAGCCAATTGCAAAAGCACCTGCAAGAACTTCACCTGAAAAAAAAGCAGCCCCTAAAACCGAAGCAAAGAAATCTCCTTCACCGGTCCCTGTACTTTCTTCAACCGAAGATCCAAGTGACAACGGAACAAAAACCGTAATCCAGCATAAAACTTCGGAAGGAGAACACAAACCAGTACCAAAATCAGAAAACTCTTATGCCCAGGAAACTCAGGCACAAGAAAAAACAGTTCCGACAGTTTCAAAAAATTCAATTCAGAATACTGAAAACATGGCTTCCGATGAAATCCTTGAAAAGGCAAAGGAAAGTTTCAAGAATAAAAATTATGAAGAAACCCTCGCCTACCTTGACGACTTCTTTGCAAAGGCAACCACAAAAATAGACGAAGGACTTATGCTTCAGGGGCAGACTTTTGAAAGCAATTCTTCCGTAAGGAACATCAAGAGTGCCTTGGATACATATGAAACAATTGTTCGCCGATATCCACAGAGCATTCACTGGCCAAAGGCAAACGAAAGAATCACTTACTTGAGAAAGTTCTACTTTAACATCAGATAAAGGAAAAAAAAATGAGAAAAATTTTATTTATTGCAGTTGCAGTTCTGTCACTTACCTCCTGCATGATAAAGACAGAAAAGAAAAGCCGCACGATTACAGTAACTGGAGTTGGAACAGTTTCTGTAGAAAACAAGGAAGCAAACCTTGTTCTTTCCGTAATTTCAAGAAATGACGATGTGATAAAGGCATCCTCAGAAAACGCAGAAAAAATGACAGCCGTAATGAAGGCAGTTACAGAAGCCGGTATAGGAACAGATTCATTGCAAACATCAGATTACTCCATCTGGCAGGAAGAAGCAGACAGGCAGTATTCAAGGAAATCTGCCTTCCTTTATGTTGTTTCAAACAGACTCCATGTAACAATCAAGGATGTTTCAAGAACAGGCTTGATCATTGATGCTGCAATAAAGGCAGGCGCAAACCAGATGAACTCCCTCAGCTATTCCGCTGGAGACACATCAGAAGCCGAAAAGCAGGCTAGAATCCTTGCTGCCCGCGATGCTGACCAGAAGGCAAACGTTCTTGTTTCTGCAAGCGGTCTTACTCTTGGACAGGTTATAAACATTCAGGAACACCAAGGTGGTTATGCTACAGTCAAGAATGATGCAATGTACAAGACTGATTTAAGAAGCACACCAATTTCAGGCGGTTCATCTTCATTAAGCGTTTCAGTTGACGTAACCTACGAGTTGCAGTAAACCACTTTAATTGCATATAAACACAAATTTATATATATTTACATCCACGAGGATTTATTATGTTAGACTACAGATTTATTAAAGAAAACCTTGAAGCAGTAAAGAAGAACATCATCGACCGCAACATGGATCCTGCAAAGGCAGACGCTGACCTTGTTGTAAAACTCTTTGACGAACGCACAGCTCTTACAACATCTCTCCAGGAACTCCAGAAAAAGAGAAATGAAAACGCCGCATCAATGAAGCAGAAACTTGATCCAGAAACACGCCAGAAATATATCGACGAAGGAAAAGTCCTTAAGGAACAGATTGCAGCAGAAGAAGCAAAACTCAATGAAGTTGAATCTGCCCTTGACGAAGCAGGACGCCAGATTCCTAACATGGCACACCCGGAAACACCTATCGGAAAACTCGATACAGAAAACCTTGAAGTAAAGAAAGTGGGAACAATCCGCAAGTTTGACTTCAAGGCAAAAAGCCATGTAGAAATCATGGAAGCCCTTGACCTCATCGACTTTGAACGCGCAACAAAGGTTTCAGGACCAAAGTTCTACTACCTTAAGAATGAAGCTGTTTTCCTTGAACAGGCCCTCATCATGTATGCAATGAACATTCTCCGCAAGCACGGATTCACAACATTCATCACACCTGATGTTGCAAAGGAAGAAGTCCTCAAGGGAATCGGATTCAACCCACGCGGAAACGAATCAAATGTTTATGCAATCGAAGAAGAAGGAACATGTCTCGTTGCTACTGCAGAAATCACTCTTGGAGGTTACCACTCTGGAGAAATTCTTGATAAGTCTAAGCTTCCGTTGATGTACTGTGGTCTTTCACACTGTTTCCGCCGCGAAGCAGGTGCTGCAGGACAGTTCTCAAAAGGACTTTATCGTGTTCACCAGTTTGACAAGGTTGAAATGTTCGTATATTCAACACCAGAACAGTCAGACGAACTTCACGAAAAACTTCGCCAGATTGAAGAAGAAATCTTTACAGGTCTTGGTATTCCTTTCCATGTAGTTGATACATGTACAGGTGACCTTGGAGCTCCAGCATACCGCAAGTGGGACCTTGAAGCATGGATGCCTGGACGTGCAGATGAAAAGCATCCTGAAGGTGACTACGGTGAAGTTACATCAACTTCCAACTGTACAGACTTCCAGGCTCGCCGCCTTAACGTTAAGTACCGCGATGATGACGGAAAGAACAAGTATGTTCACATGCTCAACGGTACTGCCATTGCAGTAGGACGCGCTATGCTTGCCCTCATCGAAAACTACCAGAATGAAGACGGTTCCGTTACAATTCCAGAAGTACTTGTTCCATTCTGCGGATTTGACAAGATTGGACCAAAGGCAAACATCGAATCACCTGTAATCATCTCAAAGAAATAAATTACTCAAGATAAATCCGGAGGGCCATAATGGAAAACAAAAACTATTCAAAAGGGATTTTTTACCTGTTGTGTTTTGTTGCTTTCATTGTGGCTCTTGCTGTTTTAAAGGTTACGGCAACTTTTGTTCTTCCTATAACCATTTCCATTCTCTTTTCATTCATTTTCTACCCTTTCGTAAAGAAGCTGAACAGTTTTAAAATCCCATGGATTCTGGCAGTACTAATTGTCATTGCAATAACAGGATTTCTTTTTTCAGTAATTGCAAATATCCTTGTTTCCAGCTGCAAGTCCATTGTCTCAGCCTATCCACGATACGAGGCTAGATTTACAAGCGTTTACTCAATGATTGCAGAAACCTTTAAATTGCCTTTTGATGAAAATTCATCCCTTTTTGCAAACCTTTGGAATTCACTTGGAGTCCGCACTTTCGTTCAGAATTCTGCCATCAGCCTTAGCAACTTCTTGATTTCAGGAGCAAAAATAATTTTCTTGGTTTCACTCCTGATTCTTTTCTTTATGATGGAAATGCGCGAAATGAAAAGCAAGATAAAGCTGGCTTTCCCGGAGGAAAAACTTAACCGCAAAATCATCTACATAACCATAAAGACTATTTCTGATGTTACAAGGTTTATTTCCATAAAATTCTACATATCCCTTCTTACGGGAACCCTTGTAGGAATAATATGCCTGTCAGTTGGATTGGACTTTCCTATTGTCTGGGGATTTCTAGCCTTTGTGCTGAATTTCATTCCAAACTTTGGATCTGCAATTTCATTTGTAATGACAACCGCCTTTTCTGTAATCCAGTTCTACCCGGCAGGATACAAGATTGTTATTGTGGCAGTTTCAATACTTGCCATCAATTCTATTTTAGGAAGCATACTTGAACCAAAATGGGAAGGCAATGACCTTGGAATATCGCCATTTCTCATACTCGTAAGCCTTACCCTTTGGGGATACATCTGGGGTTTTGCAGGTATGATTCTTTCCGTGCCCATTCTAGTTATCATCAAGATTATCTGCGATAACATTGAAGGACTCAAACCGGTTGCAGCCCTCATCGGCAGCAAGAAAAAAGAAAAATAAAGGACCAGAAATTATTCTGATCCCGTAAAAATCAAACTGTACCATATTTTTTTCCCGTAATTCTTTCATACAGGAACCTGTAGTCTTCTTCCTTAAGTTTTTCGTACTTAAGGGAAATGCATTTTAAACCCGGCGAATTCTCGTTTTCGTAAATGCAGTCAACATGACATTCAATATTCACGTTTCTTTTCAAGAGCCTGTTTTCTGCAAGAACAAAAACAAGATTCAAATTGTATTCTGCACCACAAACAAGTTTTTCAGTTCCCTTTCCACCTGCAAGGACAACTCTTTTATCATCAACAAAAATGATGTTGAAAGGCATAGCCCTTCCTTCAACAGATTCAGCGGTAAAAATGTTTTTTTCAGTAAGATATCTGGCAATAGCCAAAAGATGGAGACCGTTTCCAATGGGAGCCCCTTCACCGGATTTTGCATCGGCAACAAATTTTTCAAGGAGTGCCTTTGCTTCATGCTGACTTGCTTCAGGAATGTCAGCCCACTTTGGAGATACGAATATCTGGTAATTGTTCAACGGAATACAGTCAATGCTGACTGTTGATTTCTCAGTCTTAAAGGAAACAGTTCCGCTGAAATCATATTCACTTGAAGTAACCACATCCGGAATTCTTTTGATTGATGACGGAACAACAATTGCCAGCCCCTGGGAAAATTCTTTCATCTCTGTAATGAAATAAAGCCCAAGATGATTGAAATAAAACTGGACGCGTACCTGTTTCCCAAGGAATGGCTGAACCGTACGGGCAGGATTCTTAAGGAGAATGATTCCCTGCTTAAGAACATCAATCTGGCTTGAAGGAATTGCAACAGGAAAAACTGCACTGGCAGGGACACGCTTTTCCTTGCCGGGAACATCAGTTTTCGAATCCACAAGGGAAGCTTCCGCCTGTTCCGGCTTTTCCTCAAGAGTAACGGTCAGAGGAACATTGTCGTCCCTCAGGTATTGCAATACAAGTTCCCTTTCAATACGGGTAAGTTCTTTTTCTTCCTGCATGTTACTCTCCTGCACTGTTGATCAGGTCCACAGAAACAATCTTGAATTCTGATTCCCCGTCTCTTACAAAAATCATGGCGTCTGCATGTTCACCATCATAATTTTTTTCGCTTTCAAAAAACAGCCTTACAGGACACTGGAAAAATCCTTCTCCACAGAAAGGTTCCCCTATGGCATGCCACAAAACCTTTGAGTTTCCGTAAAGGCGGTCAAAATCATACTTGAACATTACTAGGGAATAAACGGATCCCCCTTCGACATAGGTTTCAAGACCTTCTCCTTTTTCAAAGGCTTTAAGGAAATTATCAAGAAGGGAATAGCATTTTTCGGGCATGCTGTCTGTATCAAGGCTATACGCTTCAGTAATTCTTGGAAATATTTTCTTTCCTTCGTAAAAAGGTTTTGCTGCAGGTAAAAAGTCTATGGAAACATCAATCTTGCCAGAAATCCCGTTGATTTCCCTGTAAGTCCTGGAAAGAAGGTCTTCTTCAATGGTTGCGGTCCAATTAGTTGAAGCATCAAGTTTTGCAGCAGTAGATTTTAAAGTTATACCAGAAGAACTATCCCCGCCTGTATGGGAAGCACAGGAAAAAAAGAGGAGAAATGAGACAATAATTGTGGCAGAAACTTTTAAATTCATTGCTATGATTTTACTATATAAATCATTCAATTTAAAGGATTAAATCCTCTGTTAATGAACAATTCAGTTGTTAAATAGTATAAAGAATATTATAATTCTATGGAAATACATTACCATTGGAGTGATTATGGCAGCTGGAAAAATGAACATTCACAACATCATGGAAGAATTCGTTACGGACCGCGTAAATTCCCTTTATGACGAAGTAATGAAACAGAAGTCAGTATGGCTAACCTGTGACTGTGAACACTGCCGTCTTGATACAATCTGTTATGTACTTAACAGGGTAACACCGAGATATGTTGTAGGTGGCCGCGGTGTTACCCACAATACTAACCTCATCAAAGAAAACGCCCAGATTACAATTGATATTGAAAAACTCTGCATAGAGGGAATGCGCCTTGTAAATACAGCAAAACGCCCTTACCATCAGAGCGGTACCAAGAGAGCCGGAGTTTCAATTGAAGTCAAAACTGCAGAATTTAACTTTCCTACCTTTATGGGAAATGTTTTTGACGGAAATTCCTTTGAACCTCTTTCTGGAGCAAGCGTAAAACTTTCTTTGAACGGGGAAACTGTTGAAATGATTGATTCAACCTGGCAGAACCCATGCAATACTTTTGAAGCAACAAAGGGAAGCTATTCATTCTGGATGGCTCCACAGGAGGCTGTTTCAGAAGGCATGAACAAAAAGTTCAACTTTACGGTTGAAGTTACTTGCCCAGGATATACACCTGTCAACTACAGCTTTACAGTTCCACTTACAAGCGAAAAAATTGATTCAATTGAACTCAATTCAACTTACAGCGTAAAGATTCAGGATATTTTCCTTTTTAAGGAAGAAGAAGAAAACTAAATATTGGAGATTCAAATGAACACAAATTCTAGTACAAATTACAGGTCTGCTGCAGACGAAAAGCAGAGGTTCATTACCAGAACCTACATGTGGATGGGACTTGCACTTATAATCAGTGCAGTTGCAGCTTTCTTTACAGCATCAAACGAACAGATGCTCCAGATGCTTTTTGGAAACAAGGCAATGGGATTCAAAGTCATAGCAGTTGCTGAACTTGCCCTTGTCTTCATCCTTTCAATGACACTACGCAACATTTCCGTTTTCGGAGCCGGATTGATGTTTATAATCTACTCCCTCATAAACGGAATTACTTTATCAGCAATTTTCTATGTATTTGACCTTGGCTCAATCGCATTCTGTTTCGGTGGAGCAGCTACAATGTTCATACTCATGAGCATTTACGGCAAGGCAACAAAGCAGGACCTTTCAAAGGCTGGCCACTATCTTTTGATGGCACTCCTTGGCCTCATTGTAGTTTCCCTCATCAACTGGCTCCTCAAATCACCTATGGTGGACTGGCTCATTTCAATGGCAACTGTCGTAATCTTTACAGGCCTTACAGCATACGACACACAGAAGATCCTCCATACGGCACAGAGGGCAAATGATTCTGATGCATACAGAAAGATTGCAATCATCGGTGCCCTCGAACTCTACCTTGACTTCATCAACATCTTCCTTTCTCTCCTCCGCCTCTTTGGAAAGAGAAAATAGACGGAAGTCTTTGTTGTATTAGAAGCCGGTACCTGATATAACTTTCGCCTCACGATTTGCTGAAGCAATTCGTGCATGATGAAGGGCTGTCCAATAGGTATGAGTCATTGCCGTGCTCGACACGGCAATCTCTTGTATTGCAATTAAATGAATGCAATTAAATGACACTTTTTAAACTTATTGGTCATCCCCATTCATTATTTTAAACGGATTGCAAGATCTCTAGAAAAATTTTTCCACGGCACTGATAATCTGTTCCAAAGGATTATACATCCTTCGGCTCATGGGAACACTTGTGGTAAACATCTTTCCATAGCGCTTTTCAACGATGCGACGGTCAAGGACAATGATTACACCCCTGTCGTCTCCGCGGCGCATAAGGCGTCCAAAGCCCTGCCTGAATTTAATTACCGCCTGAGGAACACTCAGCTGCATGAAAGGATTCCCACCTTTATTTTCAAGGTCTTCGCTTCTTGCGGCAAATACCGGGTCATTAGGAACGGCAAAAGGCAGTTTTACAATAATGACCTGACTCAAGCTGTCGCCCGGAACATCAACGCCTTCCCAGAAACTGTCCGTTGCAAAAAGAACACTCTGGGTATCTTCCTTAAAGTTTTCAAGAAGACGGAACCTGTCTTCATCCCCCTGCTTTAACAAAGTAATGCCTTTGCCAACCAAAGCACTGGCGGCGGCATTATAGGCATATTTCAGGCTGTCGTAGGAAGTAAAGAGCACAAGGGTTCTACCTCCCGCAGCCTCTATCAATCTTGGAACCGTCTGTTCCACATAGGTCTGATAGTAAGGGCTGTCTGGAAAAGGCGCATCAGCCGGAACACCAAAAAGTACATTGGTTCTATACGGGAAAGGAGACTCAAAGCTGTTTTTTGCAAGGCGTTCTTCAGGAACAAAACATGCCCCGGTTCTTCTAAGCCAGTAGCCAAAATGATTTTCGGTACGCAAGGTGGCGCTTGTACACACAACGGAATCCAACGGCTCAAAAACACCGCCGTTCATCATTGGTGCAATATCAAGGGGAGTTTCATAGAACTGCACGAAAAGAACAGGTTCTTCACCTGGAGTCTTGGGAGGCATGCGTACCTTCTGCATCCAGTATACCTTATCCCTATGGGCATCCCAATTTATAAAATGTTCAAAAAGAACACCGTAGCCTTCAATGCGGCCGAGGACTGTCTTTGATTCCCATACGGCAGGAATGTCGGAATCCTTGTCATCTATCTTGGAAACAACAGTTTGCGCAAGGTTATAGAAATCCGTAACGGCTTCCTTCAGCCTTTCAATTCCTTCAAAAATCCGAGTGTAATTTTCCGCATTTCCATCATGAATCCTCACATTGAATCCATCATCAAGCAGAAGAACAGCATCCTGATCAAGGACTGCAGCAGCATCCCTGATGGCTTCTATGCAGACGTCGGCCCTTTCAGTAAAATCGTCCGCCGCAGAAACAGCAGCCGCCTGTACGAGGAAACCTGACCTTGTTCCCCTCCACTGGCGGTAAAGAAGATTCACCTGCTTAAGTAGCTTGAATCTGGTAAAGGATTCGCTGAAAAAACTTGTGGCACTGTCTTCTATGCCGTGTGCTTCGTCAAAAACTATCCTCTTATACGGAGGGAGAACTGCAGTATCCTCATAACCAGCCCCGCTCATGCGGCTTTCAATGTCAGCAAAAAGAAGGTGGTGATTAACGACTATGAGGTTTGCATCGGCAGCTTCCTTCCTGACCTTCATTACAAAGCAATCTTCACGGAACGGACATCTTCCACCCATGCAGGAATCGCTTTCACTGTTTACCTTGCTCCACACGCTTTCCGGAGGATTGAAGGTAAGGTCGGTTCTGCTCCCGGTCTCGGATTCCCTTGTCCAGTCATCGATTTTTTTTATCAGGTCGTTTTCATCTTCAAAAAGAGACGGTTCCGTTACCGCATCGGAAAGTCGCCTCAAGCAGACATAATTCTGCCTTCCTTTCAATAAAACCGCCTTTATTTTCTTTCCCGTAATTTCCTGGGCCGCAGGAATATCCTTCTCATACAGCTGCTGCTGAAGGTTTATTGTTCCTGTTGATATAACAACCCGTTCTTTATTATTTACTGCCCAGAGAATGGACGGAACAAGATAGGCAAAACTTTTTCCTACACCAGTCCCTGCTTCAAACACTCCAATTTTATTTCCATTAAAAGCTGCCGTAATTTCCTTGACCAGTTCCATCTGGGCAGGGCGTTCTTCGTAATTAGGATTCTTTTTGGCAAGCGGACCTTCCTTTGAAAGGAAAAATGCAGCTTCATCGGGATTTGTATACAGAAGTTTTCTTGGCTTTATGGGTTCTACAACAGGATAAACATCAGTAACCTCATTGTTTACTATATAGAAGCCCATGGAAGTGTCGCTGGCATTGTAGGCAATGGACTGATCTGCTTCACTTGGCCTGAGATATCCACTTGGATGGTTATGGATGAGGACATGCCCCCCGCGGGCAGCATTATTATTGACTATGACGGAATCTTCATTTCCCCTGGCACCAACTTCTACGGATACAATGATTCCATCATCATTGATTTTTCCAACAAAGAAGACCTCGTTTCCGTCAGCCTCCTCTATGGCATTCCTAATGATTTGAATTACTTTCTCCGAAAAGCGACTGGCAACATCCATGGCTAAATTATAGTAAGCAAAGCAACAAATTGCAATTTGAAGAAAAAAACATTCCGTTACATTTAATGTGATATTTTTCACAATAAATTCTTCCAACTGTGACTTTTTTCACAGAATTGGTCAAAAACCGCAAAATATTAACATGAAAATAATTTTATTAACAAATTGGACTTAACAATCCAGGGAATATAGATTATTATCTAGTATGGTATGCTGTATAAATGGGCATGCTGTATCCAGGTAACTAAAGTATAATTCTATATTAACAGGAGATTTATATGGCAAACAAAATTACAATTATTGGTGCCGGACAGGTTGGTTCTTCTGTAGCTTACGCACTTTGTCTTAAGGCTGTAGCAACAGAAATCGTTCTCATTGACATTGACGAAAAGCGCGCTAAGGGCGAAGCAATGGACATTCGTCAGGGTACACCTTACATGGCTCCTGTAAACATCCATGCAGGAACTTACGAAGATGCAAAGAATTCCGACATCGTCATCATCACATCTGGTGTTGGACGCAAGCCAGGACAGTCTCGCCTTGACCTTGCACAGATCAACGTTAACATCTTCAAGACAATCATCCCACAGATTACAAAGGCAGCTCCTGACGCAATCTACGTTCTCGTAGCAAACCCGGTTGATGTTCTTACATATCAGCTCGTTAAATCTTCTAACATTCCTGCAAACCACATCATCGGTACAGGTACTCTCCTTGACACAGCTCGCCTGCGCACAAAGATCGCTGATGAATATGGAATCGGACAGGCTAACCTCCACGCATATGTATTCGGTGAACACGGAGACTCTTCTTTCGTACCTTGGTCACTCGTAAACATCGCATCTGTTCCAGTAAACGACTACAACAACGCTGTAGGCAACAAGCATGCTGAACTCAACCGTGACGATGTAGAAGAATACGTTCGCAAGTCAGGCGGAATGATCATCGAAGCAAAAAAGTGCACAAACTACGCCATCGGTGTTACAACAGCACGCCTCTGTGAAATCATCCACAACAACAACCCTTCTGTAACAATCGTTTCTACATTGCTCCAGGGTGAATACGGAATTTCTGACGTATGTCTTTCTATTCCGACAGTAGTTGGCGGAAACGGTGTTGAAGGACGCCTTGCTCCTGCCCTTACAGACGAAGAAGTTGAAAAGCTCAAGAAGTCTGCAGAAGCACTCAAGAACGTAATCAGCCAGCTTGATTTCAACTAAGGATAGACAAATGGAAAAATACAGAATTGAACACGATTCAATGGGTGAAGTAAAGGTTCCTGCAGACAAGCTCTGGGGTGCCCAGACTGAACGCAGCCACGAAAACTTCCTCATCGGTGTCGGCATCGAAACAATGCCACGCGAAATCACAAAGGCTTTCGGCTACCTCAAGAAGGCAGCTGCCATGGCCAACAATGCCCTTAAGCCAGAAAAAATGACCAAGGAAAAGCTCAAGTGCATTTCCAAGGCCTGTGAAGAAGTTATCAGCGGTTCCCTCAATGACAACTTCCCTCTCGTTGTATGGCAGACAGGTTCAGGTACACAGTCAAACATGAACTGCAACGAGGTTGTTGCAAACCGCGCAAACCAGATTGCAGGAAAGAAGCTCTGTCATCCAAACGACGACATCAACATGTCTCAGTCTTCAAACGACACATTCCCGACAGCAATGCACATTGCAGCAGTTGTTGAACTTGAAGACAAGCTTTTCCCAGCCATCGACCTTCTCGTTGACACATTCAAGAAACTTGAAAAGGTAAACAAGGGCATCGTTAAGTCTGGACGCACACACCTCCAGGATGCAGTACCTATCCAGTTCAGCCAGGAAATCAGCGGATGGAGAACTTCTCTTGAACGCGACAAGGAAATGCTCAAGTCTACACTTCCTTACCTCAAGCAGCTTGCCCTCGGCGGTACTGCAGTAGGAACAGGACTCAACGCACCTAAGGGATTCGACAAGCTTGTTGCAGAAAAGGTTTCTGAACTTACAGGAAAGAAGTTCGTAACAGCACCAAACAAGTTCCATGCCCTTACATCAAAGGACGAAATCACATTTGCACATGGAGCACTCAAGGCTCTCGCAGCAGACCTCATGAAGATTGCCAACGACGTTCGCTGGCTCGCTTCTGGTCCAAGATGTGGTATAGGTGAAATCTATATTCCTGAAAATGAACCAGGGTCTTCAATCATGCCAGGTAAGGTAAACCCAACTCAGTGTGAAGCAATGACAATGGTTGCAGTTCAGGTTATGGGTAACGACGCAGCAGTTGGAATGGCAGCATCACAGGGTAACTTTGAACTCAATGTTTTCATGCCTGTAATCGCCTACAACTTCCTCCAGTCTGTAAGACTCCTTGCAGAAGTAATGGTAAGCTTCAACAACAACTGTGCTGTTGGAATCAAGGCAAACAAAGAAAAGATGCACTTCAACCTCTACAACTCTTTGATGCTCGTTACAGCCCTTAACCCTTACATCGGTTATGAAAACGCTGCAAAGACAAGCCACCTGGCTTACGAAAAGAATATCTCACTCAAGGACGCATGTGTTCAGCTTGGTTTCATGACACCTGCAGAATTTGACAAGGTATTCCACCCGGAACAGATGGCAAAATAAAGGAACTTAGGAATCAGGAATGCTGAGCCTGTCGAAGCACCCTGGTTCTTAAAATAAATAATTAAATAACGGACCCTTCGACATGCTCAGGGATCCTACATATCTTTTTGGAGAAAAGAATGAGTGACCAGACAAACACACTAACTTATTCTTACTTTCCTGGATGTACATTAAAGAACAAGGCCAAGGAACTTGATAGCTACGGCCGCAAGTGTGCAGAAGCCCTCGGTTTCAAACTTGAAGAAATCGAAGACTGGCAGTGCTGCGGCGGTGTTTATCCAACAGGCAAAAATGAAATTGCCTCAAAACTTCCTTCTGTTCGTGCTCTTGCTGACTCTAGGGATAAGAACCAGGCATTGGTAACATTGTGTTCAGCTTGTTACAATGTCATCAAGCAGGTAAACAACGACCTGCAGAACGATGAGAACACAATTCTCAAAGTAAACAACTATCTCGCTCAGGACGGTATTGAATACCACGGAGAAACAAAAGTTCTCCACTTCCTTGAAGTTCTCCGCGACGAAATCGGTTGGGACAAGGTTAAGGCTGCCGTTAAGAATCCTCTCAAGGGAAAGAAAATCGGCGCTTACTATGGATGTCTCCTTTTGCGTCCTGGAAAGGTCATGGAATTTGATGATCCTGAAAATCCACAGATTCTCGAAGACTTCATCAAGGCTATCGGTGCAACTCCAGTAATCTACGCAGAACGCAACGAATGCTGCGGTGCATACGCTTCATTTGAAGATCCTTCAATCCCACAGAACCGTGCAAAGAAAATCATCACAAATGCACAGGACATGGGTGCTGACTTCCTCGTAACAAGCTGTCCACTGTGCCGCTACAATCTTATCAAGAACCAGGGCGACACAAACATGGACGTTATCTACTTTACAGAACTTCTTGCTGAAGCTCTAGGAATCAAAGATTCCAGTGTTAAGGAGGAAGCATAATGCTCGAAGCAGAAATCCAGAGTTACAAAGACAGAATTCTTGAAACAAGCGGTGTCAACCCTAAGAAGTGCATGGTCTGCGGAAAATGCTCTGCAACTTGCCCTAACTACGATGCAATGGAATACCATCCACATCAGTTTGTTCAGATGGTGGAAAACGGTGAAATCGAACCATTGCTCAAGAGCAAGTCAATCTATGCATGTTTGTCTTGTTTTGCTTGTCTCGAACGCTGCCCACGCCAGGTAGAACCAGCAAAACTTATCGATGCAGTACGCACAGTTGTTGAACGCGAAAGAGGTCCTCTTCACCTTGATCCTTCTCAGGTTCCTGAAAAGCTGGATGAAGATACACCACAGCAGCTTTTGATGAGTGCATTCAGAAAGTACCGCAAATAGGAGCACAGTAGAAATATGGAAAGAATTGGTGTTTTTGTATGTCACTGTGGAACCAACATTGCAGGTACAGTTGACGTAGCAAAGGTCGCAGAAGAAGTTGGCAAGATGCCAGAGGTTGTTTACTCAACCGACTACACATACATGTGTTCTTCTGCAGGTCAGAAGATGATTGAAGACCACATTAAGGAAGACAAGCTTACAGGTGTTGTTCTCTGTTCTTGTTCTCCACGCATGCACGAAAAGACATTCCGTTCTTGTGCAGCACGTGCAGGCCTCAATCAGTTCAAAGTTGAAATTGCAAACATCCGTGAACAGACTTCATGGGTTGGCAAAAATATTGAAGAAAATACAGAAAAGGCTATTGCCCTTGCAAAGGCTGCAGTTGCAAAGACTGTCCTCAATACTCCTCTTACAGAAGGTGAAACTCCTGTTACAAAGAGAGCCCTGGTTATCGGTGGCGGTATTGCAGGTATTACAGCTGCCCTCGACATTGCAGATGCAGGCTTCCCTGTAGACATCGTTGAAAAGAAAGTTACAGTCGGCGGAAAGATGGCAATGCTCGACAAGACATTCCCTACCCTTGACTGTGCTTCTTGTATCGTTACTCCAAAAATGACGGAAGTAAGCCAGAATCCTAACATCAGAATTCTTTCTTATTCAGAAGTTGTTGGCGTAAAGGGATACATCGGAAACTTCACAATCGACATCAAGCGCCATGCACGCTATGTTGACGAAACAAAGTGTACAGGTTGTGGTGCATGTATCGAAGCCTGTCCAAACAAGAAGGTTCCAAACGACTTTAACCTTAATCTTGACAACAAGAAAGCAATCTACATTCCATTCGCACAGGCTGTTCCAAAGGTAGCCACAATCGATGCAAACTACTGTCTGCACCAGAAGGCTGCAAAGAACGGCAAGGATGCCTGTGGATTCTGCCAGAAGGCATGTGGAGTTGGAGCAATCGACTTCAACATGCAGGATGAAGTAATCACAGAAAAGTACGGTACAATCATCGTAGCAACTGGTTACAATCCAATTGAACTTACAAAATTCGACGAATATGCTTACAGCCAGAGCCCGGACGTTGTTTCATCTCTTGAATTCGAACGCCTCTGCAATGCTTCAGGTCCAACAAGCGGTCACCTTAAGCGTCCGTCAGACGGTAAGGAACCAAAGAACATCGTATTCGTTCAGTGTGTAGGTTCCCGCTGTGCAGCTGATGCAACAAAGGGTCACGAATACTGTTCTAAGATCTGCTGTATGTACACAGCAAAGCACGCAATCCTTACCCGCGACCACTATCCAGACACAAACGTTTGGGTATTCTACATTGATGTTCGTACACCAGGAAAACTCTTTGATGAATTCTACCGCCGTGCAGTTGAACAATATGGTGTTCACTACATCAAGGGTCAGGTAGGAAAAGTTACACCGCTTTCAGACGGAACTCTCGATGTTCAGGGTTCAGACCTTATTTTGAACAAGCAGGTTCATATTAAGGCTGATATGGTTGTTCTTGCCGCATCTATCGAAGCTGACAAATCAGCTCGTCCACTTGCAACAATGCTTACAACTTCTATGGACAACAATGACTTCTTCCTTGAAGCTCATGCTAAGCTCCGCCCGGTTGAATCACCTACAGCAGGTATCTTCCTTGCAGGCTGCTGCCAGGGTCCAAAGGATATTCCTGAAACTGTTGCCCAGTCTTCCGGTGCTGCTGCAAAGGCCATCTGTCTCCTCGTAAAAGACAGTCTCAAGACAAACCCATGTACTGCCCATCCAAACGAAAACCTTTGTAACGGATGCGGACAGTGTGTTAATGTTTGTCCTTACGGTGCAATCTCTTATGTTGACAAGGATTTCCGCGGACCAAACAGAACAACAATTACAAGACACGTTTCTCAGGTTAATACAGCAATGTGTCAGGGTTGTGGTGCATGTACAGTTGCCTGTCCTTCAGGTGCCATGGACTTGCACGGATTCTCTAACAGCCAGATTTTGGCAGAGGTTGATGCAGTACTATGAGTGAATCAAACAAGAACTGGACACCAAAAATCGTAGCTTTCTGCTGCAACTGGTGTTCTTACGCAGGTGCTGACCTTGCCGGAAACAACCGTCTTGACTACCCTGCAAACGTAAAGATCATCCGCATCCCATGCTCATGCCGCTTGAACCCATTGTTCATTCTCCGTGCATTCCAGCGTGGTGCTGACGGTGTTATTTTGTGTGGCTGCCACCCAGGTGACTGTCACTATTCAACAGGAAACTATTTTGCACGCCGTCGTATGACACTCCTCTTCTCAATGCTCAACTTCCTGGGAATTGAAAAGGAAAGAACTCGTGTAGAATGGTGTTCCGCTGCTGAAGGCGTACGCTTTGCAGGTCTCATGAACGACTTTGTGGCAAAGATTACAGCTCTCGGTGAAAACAAAAAGCTGGAGGACTTGAGATGCAAGAAAAATTAATCGCTCGCGCTAAAGAATTGCTTGCTGAAGGAAAAGTTCAGAAGGTTGTCGGTTGGTCAAAGGGTCTCTTTGAAGACGACATCACACCAGCTGTTTTCTCATCAGCAGAAGAACTTGACAAGGGATTTGTCTTCAACAAATACTGCAAGGCAAACCTTTCAAAGTATCTCGTAAAGATTACTCATGAAATTGAAGTAAAGAAGAGTACAACCCGCATGAACAATACAATGGCAAAGCAGAGGGATCCAAATGCACAGGATGCACCGATTCCATCTGAAGTTGTTCTTGTATTCCTCAAGCCAGCTGACACATACTCATTTACTCAGCTTCTTAAAGAAAACCGCATTACTCGTGACGATGTTTACGCAATCGGTGTTCCATGTCAGGATACTCTTGACGGTGGAGCTGCCTGCGGACCATGTGCCGGAAAGACACACGTTTCCTGCGATGAACTCATTGGAGCTGAACCAGGACAGGTTTACCAGGGCGAAAACAAAACAATGGAAATGATTGCAAAGCTTGAAGCCATGACAGACGATGAAAGATTCGAATTCTGGCGCGGTGAAATGTCACGCTGTATCCGCTGTAATGCCTGCCGCAACGTTTGTCCTGCATGTACATGCGAAAAATGTGTATTCGACAACAATGCCCTTTACACAACACAGAAAGTTGCAGAAACAAGCTTCGAAGAAAACCTCTTCCATATTATCCGTGCATGGCATGTAACAGGCCGCTGTACAGGTTGTGGAGAATGTTCAAGAGTTTGTCCACAGGGCATCCCTCTTCACCTTTTGAACGGAAAGATGGCAAAGGATATCAATGAAATCTACGGCCCATACCAGGCTGGTGCTGACATGGAATCCAAGCCTGCAATGCTCCGCTTTGAAGAAAATGACCCAGAAACAACAATCGTTTACGACAGATCAAATAACGGAGGTGCAGAATAATGCTTTCTATTTCTAAAGATAAGATTGATTCATTATTTGAACTCATCGGTTCAAAGCAGCCTTTGTATCTGCCTGTTGACAACAATGCAGGAACTGCTGACTTCCAGAAATGGGAAAAAGGCACAAAGCTTTCTTCAGCCCTCAAGACAGTTCGCTCAGCAAAGGACTTCTTCTTCCCAAAGACAGAACACATGGTTTCTTACCAGATGAACGGTCAGGAAGTTAAGGTTGAAGATCCAAGAAAAGATGTTGAAGATTTCGTAATCTTCGGTGTCAGGGCTTGTGATGCAAAGGGTTTTGAATGCATTGACGGTGTTTACCTTAACATGAATCCAGTTGATTCATACTACAAGAACCGCCGCGACCACGGAACAGTAATCGTTCTTGCATGTAACGAACCTGCAAAGACCTGCTTCTGTACTTCATACAAGATTGACCCTACCCTTGCTTCTCCAGCTGGAGACGTAAGCTGCTGGCTTGCCGACGACAAGTACTTCTTCCAGGCAAACACAGAAAAGGGAAAGGCTTTTGTAGAAAACGCAAAGTCTGTACTTGCAGATGCTGCAGATTCAGCAGTAGATGCAGTGAAGAAGGACATTGCTGCAAAGGTTGAAAAGCTTCCTTTTGCTCACCTTGACCTTTCAAAGGTTGGTGACGTAAAGCCTGAACAGATGATGAAGATCTTCAATTCCAAGATCTGGTCAAAGGTTTCAGAAGCCTGCGTAGGTTGCGGAACTTGTACTTACGTATGTCCAACCTGTATGTGTTTCGACGTAAGGGACTTCAAGACAAACAACGGCATCCGTCAGATCCGCTGCTGGGATTCCTGCATGTTCAACGACTTTACACAGATGGCTGCAGAAAACCCACGCCACACACAGAAGGAACGCTCACGCCAGCGCTTCATGCACAAGCTTGTTTACTACCCGATGGCACACGAAGGCATGTTTTCTTGTGTAGGTTGCGGACGCTGTCTTGAAAGCTGCCCTGTAAACATGAACGCAGTAAAGGTTCTCAGAGCAATTTCTGAATCTGATGATATCTAGTAAGGAGAAAAGAATGGAAAAAAATGAATCATTTATTCCTTACGTAGGAAAAATTATTGACATTAAGCAGGAAACTCCTGATGTTAAGACATTCCGTGTAGTTGGTCTTGACGGAAAGAAACTCTTTGAACACATTCCTGGACAGTGCGCAATGCTCATCGTTCCAGGTGTCGGTGAATCAATGATTTCCATCACTTCTAGCCCTACTATGCAGGATGCAATGGAATTCTCTATCAAGAGATGTGGTTGTGTTACTGAATGGCTTCACAAGGCTGAAGTTGGCCAGCAGATCTGTCTTCGCGGACCTGTTGGAAACGGATTCCCAGTAGAAGGTGCCCTCAAGGGCAAGGACATTCTCGTTATTGCCGGTGGTATCGGTATTGCTCCAGTTCACTCTGTAGTAAACTACATGATGGACAACCGCGCAAACTACGGAAAAATCCAGGTTATCTATGGTGCCCGCTCAAAGGCTGACCTTGTTCGCCTTGATGAAATGCAGAACTCATGGATGAAGCAGCCAAACTGCTCTATCGACATTACAATCGACCGTGCAGAAGAAGGCTGGGATGGACACGTAGGATTCGTTCCTCCATTCATTACTGAACTCAAGCCTGATGCAGGAATGACAGTAATCATGTGTGGACCTCCAATCCTCATCCACATGTCGCTGAAGATTTTGAAGGACCTTGGTTTCAAGGACGAGCAGATCTTTACAACAATGGAAATGAGAATGAAGTGTGGTATCGGAAAGTGCGGTCGCTGCAACATCGGTGACAAGTTCGTCTGCAAGGACGGTCCGGTATTCAGCTTTGACCAGTTGGGTGAATTACCACCAGAATACTAATAACAATTCCCCTTGCCCTTCTCGACGGGATTCTTAAGGGTAGAACCCTTAAGCAGTGCTGGGAAAATGAGGGGGCTTGGGGGAGAAGAAACCCCGCTTCTGAGTAGAGGGTTTCTTCTCCCCCCAAAAAACGGGGGTTTTAGGGGACATCCCTAAGGAGAAAACTATGGCAGAAAAAGAAATGGCCACAATCTACATTTTTGGCAAGAAATACAGCGTTCCTGCAGAACTCACAATCATGAACGCTATGGAATACGCAGGATACCAGCTTAAGCGCGGTTGCGGATGCCGCAACGGTTTCTGTGGTGCCTGTGCAACAATCTACCGCATCAAGGGAACAAACCAGCTCCAGACATGTCTCGCATGTTCAAAGAAGGTTGAAAACGATATGTACATTGCAACACTTCCTTTCTTCCCTCTCGTAAAGCAGGTTTACGACATCAACACAGTAAAGCCAGAACAGTCAATCATGATGCAGCTCTATCCAGAAATCTACTCATGTGTTGGATGTAACGCTTGTACTCGTGCATGTCCACAAAGCCTCAACACAATGCAGTACATTGCTTACGCTCAGCGCGGTGACTTTGCAAAGGCTGCAGACCTTTCATTTGACTGCGTAATGTGCGGATGCTGTTCTTCACGCTGTCCAGCAGGAATCAGCCACCCACAGGTTGCAGAACTTGCACGCCGTATCAACGGTAAGTACCTCCAGCCACAGACACAGCACCTCATTGACCGTGTTGCTGAAATCGACGAAGGAAAGTGCGAAGCTGCTATCCAGGAAATGATGAACAACTCCATCGAAAAGATGAAGGAATTGTACAACAACCGCGACATCGAAAAATAGTCACAAAATCGCCTTCCCTGGCGATTTTGTTCAGACAGTTTCGCTTTCGCAAAACTGTCGGGCAAAGTTGTTTAACTATGGACGCGACCTCCATGTCGCGATAAAAACCTTAATACTAAAGAGGTAATATTACATGTACGGAAATTACTTAGACGAAGCAGCAAAGATTGTTGCAGAAAAGCGCGAAGAAAACCTTAAGTTTGAACATGCTCGCCTTACAGCAGAGGAAAAAGATCAGATTCTCAAGGAATATCATCCAGACCGCATTGCAAGCGAATTTACAGAACTCAAGATTGGTCCTAACAAGGGACAGAAGGCTCCAATTCAGCTTACAGAAATGCTCCAGGCTAAGCCTCGCATTGCTCCAGAACACATTGATCTTGCTCATGTAGACTATGAGACAGACGTTCTTGTAATCGGTGGTGGTGGAGCCGGTACATCAGCTGCTATCATGGCATCTGAAGCAGGAGCAAAAGTTCTACTTGCAACAAAGCTCCGCGTTGGTGATGCAAACACAATGATGGCAGAAGGTGGTATCCAGGCTGCTGATAAACCTAACGATAGCCCGGCACAGCACTACCTTGACTGTTTTGGTGGCGGACACTTTGACGGAAAGCCGGAACTCGTATACACACTTACAAACAAGGCTCCATCTGTAATCAAGTGGCTCAACGACCTTGGTGTTGAATTCGACAAGGAAGCTGATGGTACAATGGTTACAACACATGGTGGCGGAACAAGCCGCAAGAGAATGCATGCATGTAAGGACTATTCTGGTGCTGAAATCATGCGCACACTCCGTGACGAAGTTTTCAACCGCCCGGACCAGATTACAGTTGTAGACTTTACAGCTGCAGTTGAACTCATCAAGAATGACAAGGGTGAAGTTTGTGGTGCTGTTCTTGAAAACATTGAAACTGGTGAAGTTCGCATCGCAAAGGCTAAGGTTGTAATCATCGCAACTGGTGGTGCTGGACGCATGCACTATCAGGGATTCCCAACATCAAACCACTACGGTGCAACAGCTGACGGTCTTGTTATGGCATACCGTGCAGGTGCAAAGCTCCTCTACCAGGATTCACTCCAGTACCACCCAACAGGTGCTGCATACCCTACACAGATTCTCGGTAAGCTTGTTACAGAAAAGGTTCGTTCCCTCGGTGCAAAACTCATCAACAAGAATGGTGAAGTTTACATCCACCCTCTTGAAACTCGTGACGTTAACGCTTCTGGTATCATCAAGGAAGTACGCAACGGACGCGGTGTAGAAAATGATGTTCAGCCTGCAGTATGGCTTGATACTCCAATGATCGAGATGCTCCACGGAGAAGGAACAATCCTCAAGTCAATTCCTGCAATGTACAACATGTTCATCAAGTACGGAATCGATATCCGCAAGGAACCAATCCTTGTTTACCCGACACTCCACTACCAGAATGGTGGTGTTGAAATCGACAAGACATGCCACACCAATGTTGCAAACCTCCTCGTTGCAGGTGAAGCATCTGGTGGTGTTCACGGAACAAACCGCTTGATGGGTAACTCACTCCTCGATGTTGTTGTATTCGGTCGTGAAGCTGGTATTGAAGCAGGAAAGATGTTCAAGAACATCAGCCTTTCTGACACAAGCAAGATGAACCTTGACCACGTTGTAGCTTTCGAAAAGGAAAGAGCAGCAGCTGGAATCACAGGTGATGTAACATCTCCAAAGGTTCTCCCAAGCTACACACACGGAAACAAGGAATTCGAAAAGAAGCCTTTCCCAGGTGCTTCAAAGTAAAAACTAACTGGTGCCGCGAGTTTTCGAAAGAAAACTCGTCGAGCAACCATAGGGTTGCGACGTGCATCTAAATAATTGACAAGCATTGAAATAAAAGCTTGAAAAAACTCCATCTTGAGTTGTCTCAAGGTGGAGTTTTTTTTATTTTTTTATTATATTATGGATAAGGAGCAACGCCATGGAATTCTTATTGAACCTCATTTTACTTATCGTTGGGTTTATCATGCTTGTTAAAGGGGCTGACTGGTTTGTAGACTCTGCTGCGGGAATTGCACACAAGATTGGAATTCCAGAACTTGTCATAGGCCTTACCCTTGTAGGCTTTGGGACTTCAGCACCGGAACTTTCAGTTTCCCTTACATCTGCCCTTAAAATGCATTCCGCAGGAATTACCATCGGCAATGTTGTTGGCAGCAATATCATGAACATTGTCCTCATTCTTGGAATCACTGCCCTCATCTGCAAGATTCCATGCCAGAAAAATTCCCTTGTACTGGACATTCCTTACATGCTTGGGGCAACGGTTCTTTTCATTGTTCTTGGATATTTTGGTAACTCATTTTCAAATGTAGACGGCTATGTAATGGTATCCCTTCTTGTTGCATACATAATCATTCTCCTTGTAATTTCCATAAAGACAAAAACCAATCTATTTGCAGAAGAAAGTGATGAAGAGGAAGAAGAAGAAAGCCTTACAGGCCTTAAATTAAAGCTAAGCAAGATAAAGGATTCCTGGTGGTTCATGGCTATTCTTCTTGTAGTTGGTCTTGCCCTCATAATTTACGGAAGTGATTTTGTCGTAAAATCTGCAACTGGCATTGCTAAAGCATTCGGAGTATCAGACAGAATCATCGGCCTTACAATGATTGCCTTTGGAACTTCCCTTCCTGAACTCATGACTTCAATTACTGCCGCAAAAAAAGGAAAAACAGACATAGCCATAGGTAACATTATCGGAAGCAATATTTTCAACATTCTCTGCGTTGCAGGTGTTACAGCCTCTTTCGTTCAGATTTCTTTTGAAGGCTTCCTTACAGATTCCTTCTTTGCCCTTGGGGCTGCCCTTCTGCTTGCACTTCTCTGCTATCTTCCAGGGCATGCAATAAAACGCTGGGGTGGTATTGCAATGCTTGCAGGCTATGTTGCATACATGGCAAAAATCTTTATGGCACAGGGCATCTGATGGCAAACTTCTGGGAAACAAAGGAACTTAAGGATTTTACTCAGGAAGAATGGGAATCCCTTTGCGACGGCTGCGGACGATGCTGCTACAGGAAAATAATAGACGGCTGGCTATGGTGGAAAAAAATCCTCAACACAAGAGTTGCCTGCAATCTTCTTGACTGCAATACCTGCCGTTGCACAGACTACGAAAACCGTTTTGAAAAGCAGCCTGAATGCCTGAAACTTGACCGTCAAAAAATAAAGGAATTCAAATGGCTTCCTGAATCCTGTGCCTACAGGCTTATAAACGAGCACAAGCCTCTGCCTTCCTGGCATCCCCTTGTTTCAGGAAACCCAGAATCAGTAAAGGAAGCCGGAATACCCATTGAAAACGGAATAAACGAAAAGGATGCAGAAGACTGGTTTGACTTCATCATCGTTTAAGGTAAATAGTCAGGAAGAATGTTCTTCATGGACTGGAAAAGCTTATTCTTCTTGATTTTGTCTCCGCCCGTAATAAATTCAATGCTCTTTCTTGCATCTTTTCTGCGGCTTGTTTCCTGATAATTGCAGGTACAGGTGCTGACTATGTATCCCATTTCCGTACCGTGATCTATGATAGTCTGCTCGTCAGTATAGCAAAGGGGCCTTATTATCTGGCAGGGATAATTGTCATACCTCATTACAGGAGGCATGGTTGCAAATTCCCCCTTGTCAAGCATATTCATGAGCATGGTTTCAAGAATATCATCAAGGTGATGTCCCAAGGCAATCTTGTTGTAGCCATTGTCCATGGCATATTTTAAAAGTTCCGTACGGCGCTGGGTACTGCACCAATAGCAGTTCATCTTACGGCCAGGCTTTACCCTGTTGAGCACATCCACAAAAATACTTTCAACCTCTACATCCCATTGCCTGAACATGGAAAAAAGTTCTTCATTTAGCGATGGCGTAATTTCTGAATGAATGTGTATGCACTTGAATTCAAAATCCGCACTGCGTCTTTTTGACCGCTGGGCAAAATATTCTATTAAGGCTGTTGAATCCTTCCCCCCGCTTGCCCCAAGCAAGATCCTGTCACCGGGAACAATCATTTTGTAGTCGTAAATCGCCTTGTCTATAAGGCTGAACAATAAAGGCTGTGCCATGGCAACATTATAGAAAATTATCTGATTTTTTGCTAATATGCATCTGTCATTTTTTTTATTTTGGAATGCGAGACATTCCTTGAGTTTTTATCAGCATTTCGGCGTTCCTTTAAGCTGCTCCATTGGAAGGCCACAGGAGTTTTATCACTTTATTACCAGGAGTTTTATTTTAGTTTTATTGAAAATTCATTTTTTGGAGAAACTAAATGGAGAAGTTCTCAAAAGAAGAAAAGCACACCCAATGTGTCAAAGAAATCAAGTCTACTTTGATTGCCGGCGGAATTTGCTGTCTCTGGCACATTGGAACAGCATTCGTACTTAATGACAAAGGCATCTATTTTCTTGGCATGCCAGCCTGGTTTTCAGTTTCAGTATTCGGAACAATCGTTCTGAGCATTGCCTCTGTAATTATCCTCGCAAAAAAAGTTTTCAAGGATTTTGACTACGACGAGGAAGAGGGAGAAGAAAAATGACAAAAAATCAGATCATTATCCTCACCATCACCCTTGCATACCTGATTTTCAATGCAATTGCAGGGATTGTTTACGGTCGCATTACAGAAAAGAAATCCACACTGTCTAAGGAAAAGAAATACTTCATCGGGTCCCGAGGACTCGGTGGATTCGTTCTTGCCATGACAACAATTGCAACCTACACTTCAGTAAGTTCCTTTGTTTCAGGACCAGGTGCTGCAGGCATGACCTTTGGATATGCACAGGTTTGGATAGCAGCCGTTCAGGTTCCGGTAGTATTCCTCATTCTTGGTGTACTTGGAAACAAAATGGCCATTGTAGGCCGCAGAACAGGCGCAGTTTCCGTTGCTGGCTACCTGAAGGCCCGCTACAAGAGCGATTTCCTTGTAATAGCAACAAGCCTTCTTATGGTTGCCTTCATAATTGCCCAGATGATTTCCCAGTTCAAGGGCGGCGCAACTTTAATCGAATCCATTACTGGAATTCCTTTCAAATGGGCTTTAATCATTTTTGCGCTGACAGTAATAATCTATACTTCATTCGGTGGATTTACCGCTGTTGCCCTTACGGATGCAATTCAGGGAATCGTAATGATGGTAGGCACCTTCCTTCTTGTATTCTTTGTCCTCAAGGCAGGCGGAGGATTAAGCGGAATTGATGCCGGACTCCAGAAAAATCTTCCGGATGTCTATGACAACATGTGGGCAAAATACAAGCCTGGAACCCTCATTTCCTTCTGGATTCTCGTTGGCTTCGGAACCCTTGGACTTCCACAGACAGCAGTCCGTGTCCTTGGTTTCAACAGCACAAAATCCCTCAAGAAGGCCATGGTAATCGGTACAATCACATGTTCCTTCATTCTTGTCGGCATGCACCTTGCAGGATGCTGGGCAGGAGCAATTGCAGACAAGGGAATGGTTCCAACATCTGACTATTTCATTCCTTATGTAGTGCAGAAAATCATGCCTGTAGGACTTGCTGGAATCTTCCTTGCAGCACCTATGGCTGCCGTAATGTCTACGGTAGATTCCCTTCTCCTTCTGGCAGCCGTGGCAATCCTCAAGGACCTTTACAAAAGCTACATCGTGAAGGATGATGCAGAAAAGCTTGAAAAGTACAACAGATACTTCAAGTTGAGTTCAGCCCTCATAGTATTCGTTACTGGGGCTGTAGTAGTTTTCTTTACTCTCCACGCCTCAAAGATCATCTTCTTCCTGAACCTCTTTGCCTTCGGCGGCCTTGAATGTTCTTTCTTCTGGCCACTTGTAGGCGGACTTTTCTGGAAAAAGGGAACAAAGGAAGCTGCCCTTGGATCTTCTCTTGGTGCTGTAGCAGTCTACATTTTCTGCCATTACTTTGTTCATGTTGCAGGAATCAATGCTGTTGTATGGGGGCTTTTGGCAGGCGGAATCATCTATTTTGCCGCAGGATTGATTCAGAATAAAGACCCTGACGCCGAAATACTTGAAAACTGCTTCTAAGGGATTATAATTGTCTTTATGGAAAACAACTCTATACAGACAAACCCTCAGGCCCAGACAATGAGAAAAGTGAGCTTCTTTATGAACATAGCCATGGGAATTACGGTAAGCATTATCCTTTCCACCCATGGCGTATTGGCTTCAGGACATTTTTCAGTGCCATCCCTTGCCATAAGCATGGTTGTATCCTGCATCCTAGCCCTCTGCATCGGATTTTTCCTGCCTGTAAAACCCGTAAAGGATAAGATAACGGCAAACATGAAGATGCCTGCTAAATTCCTTGTAGCAAACATCATAACGAACATTTTCTATGTACTTATAATTACTTCCGTTAACACAAGCCTGTTCATAACACTTGCAAAGCATGCAATGGAAGTGAACAATGTACCTCTTTCGGCACCTCGCCCAAGCATCCTTGCAGCTCTTCCGAAGTCATTGATTTCAAGCTATATAATTTCTTATATCGTGACTTTAATTCTTGAACCAATTTACATTAAGATTGCATTCAAGAAGTACGGGATTAATCCAAAGGCTCCTGGTATGGCTCCTGAAGGAAAACAAGAAGAATAGAACTACAAAACCACATCAACCTTGATGTCGTTTTCTTCCACAGGAACTGAATCAACAACCTGTGCGTTATAACAGATGCCGCAGATCCATGGTTTGCTTTTACCAAGGGCTGCGGTCTTTTTTTTGAGTTCCGAAAGGAATTTGTCATAGAAACCCTTTCCACGGCCCAGGCGAGTATTGTCTTTTCCAAATGCAAGGCCAGGAACAAGAACAAGGATTTCATCAGCTTTCAGTTCCGACAGCAATTCATCCAGATTACATTTCCTTAAATCGGACTTAGGCTCTGCAATACCCCAGCCGTTTACTTCTACCTGAGAATTAGGTTCATCGGTAAGAAAATAGAATTCCATGTCGTTGGTGCCGTCTATGATTCTTGGAATAAGTACTTTCTTTTTATTCTGGAGGCCAGCACGGAGAACCGGCAAAACATCAACCTCATCTTTCATTGGCATAAATCCAAAAACGCACCTGCACTTCTGAAAAATTTCCGACTGAATGACAGCAGAACATTTTGACATGCTCTCAAAGGCTTTTCCTACAGGATCAAGACCTGCAAGAGAAGCCTTTATTTCCTTTCTAAGTTCAGATTTTGTCATTCTTAAAGGCTACCCTTGATGAATTCCACAAGTCCTTCTTTTGGCACAAAACCGACATTCATGCCAGCCTGCTGACCTTTCTTAAGTACAACTACGGCAGGAATGCTCATGATGCCAAACTTCCTGGCAAGTTCACCGTTTTCATCACAGTCACAGCTATAGAATTCTACCTTGCCCTTCATTTCTTCTGAAACCTCTTCAAGTACAGGAGCCAGCATTCTGCAAGGACCGCACCAGGTAGCGTTAAAATCGATTACGGCAGCTTCCGCAGCCTCTGCCTTTGACATGTCATTGTTTTTAATAGTTTCAACCATATCTAGCCTCCTTCAATTAGCTTTCTTAATAAACATAATAAATTCTTGATTATTTTTCAAAGTCAAGGAGACCAGTACCTGCTTGGCGCTCATTCCGCGGCTTTTGAAAATTTGATGTTTTAAAATAAAAAGACCTTAGCCCTTTAGCTAAGGTCTTTGCTAACATCTCCCACGGGAATTGAACCCATGTTGTCGGGATGAAAACCCGATGTCCTAACCACTAGACGAGGGAGACATACAACGTTTGTCGTTGATGATTAAGATAATATACTTTTAACTGATTTATGTCAACAGTATTTTCAATTTTTTTTAAAATTTTTTAATTTTTTTTTCAAAAAAAATTGATATCTTCACCTGCAGTTTTCTGCCTTTCCCCGTTACATTCCCATGTCAAATTTTTTAATAAGCTTATTCCTCAATTCCTTAAGGTCATCGTCCTCAAGTCCAAGGTTTGCGGCATTGGTTACATCCTGCATGGCAAGATTGTATTCCCCCATGTTGTAGTATGTAAGGCCACGGCGATAGAATACATGGCTTTGGAATGGGTTTATTTCAAGGGACTTGTCAAAACACTTTACGGCTTCGGCATTGCGATTCATTACGGAGAACACGATTCCCTTGTAATAAATTGAACGGAAACTCTTAGGATCATATTCAAAACTCTTGGTAAAATCCTCGAGGGCATTTTCATAGATGTTCTGCGCAAAATATGCCATGCCACGATGCTTGTAAATGACGCTCAATACAACATCCGGAGGAACAGGTTTTGAACCAATGATCTGGGTATAGATTGATACGGCCTTTTCAAAATTCCCAACGTTATGTTCATGCAAAGCCTGAAGGACCAAATCATCTATGCTACCTTTCGTAAAAGGACTCTCTACAGGGCTCTCAGAGGCCTTAGAAGAGCTTTCTTTGTTCATCTCGAGTACTTCCATGGAATAGTCGTCTGCCTTCTCGTAGAAGGTGTTTCTGCGCGTTCCAAGTTCATTCTGAAGCTTCTTCTGGTAATCACGGATTTCCTGGAATATTATGTCGGCAAGGGTAAGGCTCGCATTAATGGAGGCAAGTTTACGACGCAGAGGTTTGTCAAAAGGATTGAATTCGGACTTGTATATAAGCTCGTGTTCAACTTCTGCCCATGCATCCTGCAAAATTGTCCTAACCTGAATTTCGCATACAAGATTTTCAGGAAGAACAACTTCCGTATGTTCAACCGGGCGGCAATCTTCAGGAACTGCTATGAGAATGTGAACGGATTCATATCCGAATTCACGGAAGGACTGTTCGGCACCTTTTTTTTCAATTTCCTTCACATCATAAATTTCGGAAACCTGTTTTTCAACCTCTGCAAGATCCTCTACAAAAGGACATATTACACGAATTCCTATCATGTCTGTCAAAGTGACCAGTTCCTTGCTTTCTCCAGATTCCTTTGCTTTCTGTCGGAGAATTTTTTTATAGTAGCTGTTGAAGGATTTTATGCGGTTTTTATAAGTCGGATTAGACGATAGATGAAGGTTCTTCTTAAGGGAAGCTGTAACCTTGTCTAGAATTTCATTGAAGGCAGGTCTATAGGCTTCGTAACGAAGTTCTATTTCTTTTTTATTAGGTAATTCAAAACTCATGAAACCATTATAATACAAAAGAACATAAAAATAAACTTTAAATAATCTTTAGTAGGATGTGTCATAAATAAAAAAAGACCGCCCATATTGGACGGTCCTTTTCAACTGTCAATGATAATTGTCAGTCAATTATTTTGCCTGGTCTGTAGACTGTGCGTTTGAATCTGAATCAGCATTCAAAGAAGATGTGAATTCTGCTTCTGTAGCCATCTTAGACTTTTCAAGGTAGCGGTTAACCTGCTTGTTACCAAAGCGAGTCATTTCACCATTCTGGCGATCCCTTTCCTTCTTACCGATGATTCCCCAGAGGTCTTCATCATCGATGTCGCGGTCAGATGTGAGAACTGCGAGGTCGTAGATTACCTTTACATCCTTGAAGTATCCGATGAAGTCTGAACCAATGTGGTTAGCATCGCGGCATACCTGGAATCCTGTGAACTTAGCATATGGGATTCCGCGAGGATAGATTGGGTAAACTCTGATTTCACGTGTGCGAACATCAGAAATGTAGTCTGGGTTATTCCATACAAGTGTCTTCCAACCGTCGAAGTAGAGGTCACCCATAAGGTAGCGGCGTTCAACACCGTCTGCGTCCTTAAGGAGAACATAGAGAGCGTGTGGGAAGTTCATACCCATTGTTGTACAAGAAATAGACTTGATTGTACCAACGTTTCTTACAACACCGTAACCATCTTCGAAGAGGTACTTGCCCTTCTGTTCGTCAGTTGGCTGCTGGCGCTTTCCGTTTTCGTCTGCATCTGCAAGTGGTTCATAAGCAGGGATGTCGAAAGCTGGAACGATCCTTGCGTTTGCGTTGTTTGTCCATGTTGGGAACATTACGCGTACACCCATTACGTTCTTTCCTGCGAAAGGAACATCTGCTGATTCTTTTACAGGAGCAGCAACTACCTGTGAAAGAGCTACAGACACTGGGTTCTTAGCAGAAGAGTTGAGAACAACTTCCCACTGTGGGAGAGCCAAAGATGTCTTCATCAGGTTCTTCTGGTCACCTGTGAAAGTTGCACCTGCTGCAACAGAATAATCCATTACAGTTCTGCTGTTCTGCTGTGGATTTCCGTTTTCATCTGCACATGTGTCTGCGTCCAGCTGAGTAAAGTCGATGAGAACGCTTTCCTTAGCTGTAGCAAGAGAACCTGCCAAAAGCATTGCAGCAACAGTTAAAAACAAAGTCTTCTTCATATGAAGCTCCTTTTAATACATATTTGATGTAGCCTTGTTATTTAAGTATCTATTAAGAACCTTATTTTGTCAACTTATTTTAGTTTTTTTTAAAAAAAACTGAAATTTATTGGCTCTAAAACTCCTCTCCAGACACCTCAGCTCCATCAATAAATATGCAAATTTTATTAAAACTTGTGAAATTTTTCACAATATTTTTGCGAATCAATTCAGCACTTCTACGAATATCGGTAACTTCCTCATCCGTTTTTAGCGCCTCTGCAGAAAGGCCTAAATAAAGGGTCTTTCCCTTTGAAAAACAAAATTCAAGCTTTGTTCCCTTGGAATAAATCGACTTGTATCTGTTGGTAAATGGTCCAAGGAGCAAATCTTCCACAAAAGCGGTGACGGCCTCATTTCTATCCATCCTTGGGAAATACCTTACTTCCGAACACAGTCTGTCGGAGTCATAGGACATGAAAAGGCACAGCCGCCGAACCTTGTTAGCATGAAGGAAGAATGATGCAAGAGAAATAACAAATGAACCGATTATTATCCCGAGAAAAGCATGGAAAATCCTTTTGTTTTTTAGTTCCGTCTTCATTTTTTTTATTTTCCCGTAAAGCCCCTAGACCGTTCAAAATGGGTCACGAAAGCCTGCAGACCATTATATATTCCAAAGGATAACTTCTGCAAGTACTTGTCATCATGGAGAAGAGCCGCTTCCTTCTTGTTTGTAACAAATCCTAGTTCTATGAGGACGCTTGGCATGTTTGAATTCTTGCATACATACCATTCTTCTGCCTTGATGCCACGGGAATTGGTCTGGGAACCTACCTGAGCCGTCATTCCGTCAAGAATGAATTTGGCAATGAGGATTGATTCCGTAGTGTATTCCTCTTCCATCATGCTGTTGAGGATAGGAAGAAGGCTTTTTTCTTCCCCTGCACTTTTTGCATTCAATACCTGTCGCCTGTAACCTGGAGACAGATACCAAACTTCATATCCTGATGCAGATTCATTGAAATTGGAATTTACATGGATTGAAATGAAAAGAATGGCTTCATTGTCCTTAAGCCTTACAGAATTGGCTATTTCAGTGCGCTGATTTAGGGAAAGATATACATCCCTGCTTCTTGTCATGAGAATCTGTTTGTCCGGATAGGCTTTTTTAAGATAATCACGGAGTTTGAGCCCGACCTTTAGGTTTATGTCTTTTTCCTTAAGGGTAATGTTCTTTCCATTGATTTTATGGACCTTGCTTGTGCCAGGGTCTTTACCGCCATGACCAGGGTCAATGAGGATGGCACCAATTCTATAGGGATTATCATTGCTTTCAGTCTTGAAGAAATTTTCCGCACTGTTCAGGAAAGAAGCATTTGTAACCAGTTTTCCGTTTTCCAGGACAGGAGCCTTTTCATTGAGGACAGTCTTGTAATCCTGAAGGACAAAATCATCCCCAGCATGGAAAGAGATTCTGTGTCCGTTTTTTTCTATCAATCCGCTTGAAGTAAGGGGATCCCAATAGAAAGTCATGCCTGCCTTCTGGGCACCTGCAAGAAAATCAGCAGGCTTTGCATTTTCCGCAAAAACATGGGAGAAAAGGAATAATGCCGCTAAAATAGTAAAAAACAGTCTTTTCATTTTTTATTCCGCACTGTCTGCATAGTATAATATAGCCTGAATTCCGCCCCTAAGCAGGTATTTCCAGAACTTTTCTTTATCAAAAGCCTTATGAACAGGACATATAACATCAAACATCCTTAGAGTCTGTCCAATGGTTCTGTAATTCCAGTCCTTTAATTGTTTTCCCTTCAGACATGACGGAATCCATCCTGACACTTTTTCATCTGCACATATCTTTCCTGAACCGCAGATTTCCTTTTCAAAGGCTGAATATTCTTCTGAATCAAGGCTATAGGCACTGTAAGGAAATCCCTTTTCATGAGGAAGTTCAATTCCCGCAAGAAAGTCTTCCGTTGCCTTGTTATTGCCTTCAAGCCTAAGAACAATCTGTGATACTGCAGATTCTGCACCCCAAAGGGATAGTTCCCTCTTTTCAGAAAGGGTGATTACATTACCGCACTTTTCTACATTGTTGCGGGGAAAATCAACTTCAGAACCTTCCTTTACGCGGAAGAAAAGGTTCTTTATGTATGGACTTGCAATGGCATTGTCCTGGCCGTAAATTACCTTTATTTTTCCAGGTACGGAAATGAATGCCCTTTCATGACTGTATTTTACAGACTGAACTTCCGGAATCTTTGTGCTTTCAGGAATCTGTCCCAAAGCAATTTTCATGGCTTCTTTTGTAAGGTTTACACCGGAAGAATAAGGGAAAGTCCAGCCGGACATGTAGCCTCCAGAAAGACGACCTGCAATTTCACCGATCATTGGACCTTTTTCCGTATACTTTATGTCGCCTTTTGCAACGCCGGTTGTAAGGCCAAGGGCATGAACTGCCTTTGTAAAGCATTCTACAAGTTCAGCCTTTACTTTTGGAGAAACTTCGGAAGGCATAGTATGCCCCAATTCAATGAAATAAGGTTCGAAATAGATGTGGCGGTCTGCAAAACCCGTGATAGTTACTTTTCCGTTGCATACAAGGGCATCAATGGAAAATTCAGGGCCTGCCATGTAATCTTCAACAATGGCTTTTCCCGTCCTTGAATATTCGATTGCCTCTTTCAAGGCCGGGATAAATTCTTCAGCATTTCGAACAAGACGGCATCCGCGCGCCCCCATATTATCAACAGGCTTTACGACTTTAGGGAATGAAATTCCACCTGCAGTGCCATTTTCCACTTTTGAAAGATAATCCCTGTCCGCTTCAAAAAAATCCGGAGATGGAATTCCATGCTTTGCAAAACACTGCCTCATGCGTACCTTGTTGCTTGCATTTAGGGCAGCATCAAACGAATGAGAAGGAAGACCGCATTTTTCAGCGGCATAGGAAACACTTGCACTGAAGTCTGTCCCCGCTGTAAAGATTGCGGCAAGGTTGTCTTTCATTGAAAGTGCCAGTTCAGCTATGGCTTCCCTATCCTTAAGGTCCACTTTTTCAAAACGGTCTGCGAAAGGAACGCAAACAGCATTCGGATTTGCATCAATTACGAGAGTCTTGTATCCAAGTTCTTTAGCGGCTTCAATCGACGGACGCTGCATAAGGCCTGCGCCCAAAATAAGAATATATTTTTCACCCATTGCACTTTATTTTCGGCAGAAAAAAACGGCAGTTTTAGAGGCTTGTAAAATAAAGTTTTAGCAATGAAAACTATGGCCAGGGGAAGACAAAGCAAAAAAGCCCCCAAATTGCTTTGAGGACTTCAAAATCTTATTTTTTCCTGCAGTAAATCTCAAAGGTGTCACCCAGTTTGAACATCCTGCTGTAGGAAGCCAGGAGCTTGAACCTAAGTGAACCAGGCTTAAGTCCCTTTCTTTTTGCAACAGGGAATCTTTCCGGATGAATACCTGTTGAAGTTATCCTTATTACTTCAAATCCGTAGCGAGCCAGAATGCCCTTTACACGGTTCAGTTCCCAGATGGAAAAATGATCCGAAGGGCTCTGCTCAAAGAAAGTCCTTGTATTGAACCTGGCGCTTACCCCGGAACCAGAAGGTGTGCTGAAGGCAAATATTCCGTTTGGTTTAACCAGTTCTGAAACCTTTTTAAGCACTGCATCAAGGTTCTGGAAATGTTCTATAACATACCACATGGTTACGGCATCAAATTTTCCAACGCCAAATTCAGTTTCAAAATTGCCTTCCGGGAAAGGTGTACAGACAGCAGGGAAGTTCAAATTCTTCTGTACATAATCTACGGCATCTTGGGAAATGTCGGCACCAAAAACCTGCCAGCCTGAATCGTTTGCAGCAGACAGAAAAGGTCCCATTGCACATCCAATGTCGAGTACGGATGGAGTTACGGACTTGCCGAGTCTTCGTCCCCTATGCCTGTAAAGGAAATCTATCTGTCCAATACGGCGAACACACTGGGATTTGATCGAAGCATAATCATCAAGATATGTTTTGCCGTACTGTTTTTCGTAATCTTCAAAGAAGTAGGCACGGTTGTATTCCGTTTGTTTTTCCTTTACAGTCCATCCGATGTAAATCATTCCGCAATCATTGCAGCGTCGGAAAGTCCTTTCTGGAATACGGGCAATAACCTTGTTTTTTGAAACATCGTTCTTCTGGCATACAGGACACATAAAATGATTTCCGCTGGAAAGCCTTGCCGTAAATTCAGCAAGAGTATCAGTATTGGCAACCTGTTCTTCCATATAGAGACTTTCTTTGTTTTCCAAAAGCTCCCTAACCCTGCTTCCTGTAATCTGAGAAGGTGCAAGGCACTTGAATCCGTAATTTTCAGATAATTCAACATGAAGAGGAGTTGTTCCAAGTAGAATTACCGCACAATTTGCAGATGCGGCTTCAAATGCCGTAAATCCATAATGAGTAACAATCAAATCATAGTTGAAAAGTTTTTCCTTAAGGTTATCTACAGGGAGGCTGAACTTTACGAATTTGCTTAAATGTTCAGGAAGTTTCTTTTCAAATCTTTCCTGTTCTGTTTCTTTTGGAACAATTGCAGTTACATAAATTTCATTCTCTGCAAGAGCAATAACCGCAGGCATGGTAAGGTTTGAAGGATCTTCGCCGCCAAGAACTACCAGGGCATTCCTCAAGGCAGTTGATTTCTGTTCAACACTGCGCTTCTTTTCTGGACGGGAAATAAGATGCGGAGCAGATACATTAACAATCCTGTTGTGGTTTGCCGAAGGAAGGACATCAAGAACATAATCTGCATAGTCACTGTCTTCGTTGCCTTCATCCATAGCTATTACAGTGGCTTTTGACGACAGTTTTGCAGCCATTGCCCCATCTGTCTTAAACAGATCTGTAATCACAACGGAATAATATGAAAGTTCATCAAGGCTTTTTATAACATGGTACTTTTCAAGGCCGTTGGCTTCTGCAGCCTCTAAAAGGTTTTCCAGCTGTGGCAAATCGGCATCAGAGGGAATATACACATCCCATTTGTTTTCTACGGCAAGAGAAAGGCATCTTCTCAAGTGGCCTGTCCCCTGTCCTTTTTTTACAGAAGGAACTAGAAGAACAGGATTTTTAACGGCAGGAATTTCAAGGGCTTTAAGGATGACTTCTGTTCTATAAGGTTCAACAACAGGTTCCTGTCCGGAAATTTCTTCTACTATTTCCAGAGCTTTGTGATAATCATCCCTTGTATCAATTGTTGTCCTGTATTCAGGATGATTGTATTTCGCAGGAGCCTTAATAAAATCACACTTGTATCTGTCAGTATGATTGTAGAGGGCGGGTCCAACATGTTCATGGTCATAAGGATCATCGGTTTCTTCAGCAGCTTTCAAAAGTGAATGGGCATTGAACATTTCAACTCCTGAACCATGAGGAAGCCCTGAATATGTAAGGTAGTCAGAAGGATCTGTTTCTTCCCTGCTGAAATATTCTTCAACCATTTCCTGTGCTGCTTCATAAAAAAGGAAAGGATTATCTGCTGTTGCCCTAACAACTACATCAGCCTTTGAAAGTTTTATTACGCTGCAGAAACGGTCAAGAACATCTTCAAGAGAACCTGCATAGCAATTCCAGCCGCATTTTTTTGCAACCGGTTCAAGAGCTTCCCTGCTTGCTACATCAACAGCAAGATAATATTCACTTGCATGAATCTTTTTCATGGATGCCAATGTCCACTCAAGTACAGTTTTTCCTCCAAGAGGCATGAGAGCTTTGCCCGGAAGTCTTGAAGAGGACATTCTGCACTGAACTATTACCACCAACTTTTTTTTACCGGTGGCAAGTTTCTTTATTTTAGCTGCAATGTTTTTCAGGTTCATTACTTACCCCAATTTTCAATCAAAGAAATTATATCTGTCTTAAAACGGTACTGGTTATCCGAAGTCCACCTGATGGCATCCTTGAATTGATGCCAGGATTCAACAAAGCCACAGGAATTTCCAAACTTAAATCTTAAGAAAGATGATTTTGAAATTCTTGCATGGTCGGAAACAAACACGGGAAGAATGTTTTTAAGATAGAACCTCAGGTATGACAATTCTACAGTCCTGTCTTCTTCCGGAACAGATTCTGCATAAGTCAATTCGAGCACATTTGAAATTGAAATCTTTTCACCCCAAAGCCAGGAGCGAACAAATAGATCAAGTTTCTGCCAGTATTCCGATGTGATTGTATAGTCGTATCCACCAAGGAGACAGAAAGTTTCTCTATTATAGAAACCTGCATAATCATAAGGATAAAGGGTGAACTGGCTGTCAGTCATGGAAGTTTCCTCTTCAACGCTTAACTTACCCTTTCTTACATCAGGGCAAAAGACAACCGGAATTCTTTGTCCTGACTCAGACACAAGTCTTGGTGCAACACAAAACTGTTTTTTTGAAATGAGTTTTTCTGCAAGAGAAGAATTAAATATAAAATTTTCACCGCACAATTCTTCCTGAACAACAAGAACATAATCCGTATTTGCACGGTCAAAGGCAATGTTGAGCATTTCTCCCTGAGGAACATCTTCCAATGTAACGATAAACTCAACGCTAGGAAAAAGATGTGTAAGCTGTTCAATGGAATGCTGTTCACTTTTCTGACTGATGGAAATCACTTTTGAAAACCCCTTTCTAAGAAGGTTTTCTATTGCAACCTGCCTGTAATGTCTTCCGTTTCTACTTAGAACAACACAGGTAACAGACGGAATGAGTACTTTTAAATTTTCATCTGTTCCGCCAAAAACAGTATATGAAACTTTATGCTCGTTAAAAATTGAAGGTATAGTATTCATCACAGTCCCTGCACTTTTCGCCGTAATCACCCTTTAGGTGTTTTTCTACAGTAGCAAGAGTCTTGCTCCAGATTTCTTCAAGTCCTTCATTAAAGACATTTCCAATGGTTGATGCAAAAGCAAACTGTCTGCATAAAGGAACATCACCGTTTGAAAGAACAGTCATGTCGCGTTTCAGATGCCAGCAAACATTTCTTTCTAGGGGAGAAAGGTCTGCTGGTTTTCTTGAAGGAAGACTTTTACAACAGTCATCATATTTCTGAACTATAAGTTTTCCCTTTGATGGAGAATTAGAATCATGCCAATAGCGGTAGAAAGCTTCCAGCTCCCCTTCATTTTCATTCATTCTTGTAAATTGTGGAAAGACATTTCCAGGGAACAAAGGTTCAAGAACAGAAATTGATGAAACAGCTTTTTCAAAGGAACCGTTCCTTACTATTTTTGAATACATGTCTGGACTTGCAGCATCAACCGAAACGATCCAGATTACCCTGTCATTTGAAATTTCCGAAATTTTCTCCGCAAGTTCTTTTGTTACAAGTGTTCCATCAGTTTCAATGAGCACAGAAAGTTTTTCATGCTTAAGAACTTCGGCTGCATAGGCATCAATGTTTTCAATTAAAAGCGGTTCTCCAAATGCAGAAAGCCCTACTACTCCGTCATCAGAAAATTCTGCAATCCTGGAAACAATCTGACTGAAGTTTTCAAGGGACATGTTGACATCACCTGGATTTTCATGAGGCAAATAAACAGGAGCAGAATTGTATTTTGATGAAACCTGAATGTTGTAGAAAGCGGGCAAAGTCTGCTGAACGTCAGCACTTTCTTCTGCAAGATCAGAGAAACTTACAGCATCAAAACTAGCATTCTTTTCAAGGGCCTTGTCGTAAAGTCTTTTGCAGGCAAGAGCATTTCTTTTGGTTCCGCATGAAAAATCAAATCGAAGCATTCTGTAATCCTTTGGAGCAAGAACTGCTTCCACTTCAAAGGAGTTTATGTCTTTTTTAAGCAAATTGAAAATGCATTCATTGCTGATTTCAGCCTTTCCTTCTTCCTTGTATTTTTCATTTATAAGCGAAGAAAGAATGTTCAGCGTGCCCGAATGAATAACCTCAGGGGCAAACCCGTATGGATAGCCGTCTGCAAAAGTGTACTCGGCAATATATTTTTCATGGCATTCAAGAATTTCTTTTGTAAGCTTTGAATCAAGAAAAGGCCTGTCTGCGGAAGAATATATTGCATTCACGGTTTTTGAAGCTGCCATTTCCTTTGCCATTTCGCCTATAAGGTCGCTGCAGTTCCAATTTTCTTTTGCAATGATTTTTACGTTCTCTACACCTTCTCTTTCAATTTCGGTCTTTACCCTGACTTCATTAGAATTTGATGCCAAAACGATTATGCCAGCACAATCTTCTATATCAGAAGCCCATTTCAAAGAACGTTCAAATGCTGATTTTCCGGAAAAAACTCTATCAAAAGCGCAGTTTCTATTGTCTCCTGCGTATAAAAAAACAAAATTCTTCATCGCTTCATTATCGGAATTCCCTTGTCTAAATTAAATGGAATGTTTACAATCCAAAAATTATGGAAGCAATGTTCCCAGAACGAAAAGACAACAGCCTTACAGTTACACAGCTTACGAACCTCATTAAAAACATGCTGGAAAATTCATTTCAGAACATTTTGTTAAAAGGTGAAATATCTAATTTTAAGCCTAGCAGTGCAGGACACCTTTATTTTTCCCTTAAAGATGCTGATGCACAGATAAGCGCAGTAATGTTCAGGGGAAGTGCTTCTAACCTCACTTTTCAGCCCAAAGACGGAACTATGGTTCAGGCACGGGGAAAAATAAGCGTTTATGCCCCAAGAGGAAACTATCAGCTGATCATAATTTCAATGGAAAAGGCCGGTACCGGCAACATCATGGAAATGATAGAACAGAGAAAACGTAAACTTGCTGCAGAAGGTCTTTTTGACAGTGCACGTAAACGTACCCTTCCATATTTTCCTAAGACAGTTGGAATCGTAACAAGTCCGGGAGGAGCAGCCCTCAGAGACATTCTGAATATAAGAAAAAGAAGAAACGACAAGGTTGAAATCATTGTATTGCCATCCCTTGTTCAGGGTGATACTGCGGCACCAACCATTGTAAACATGATACAAATCGCAAACAGACATAAATTGTGCGACGTCCTCATCGTAGGCCGAGGTGGCGGAAGTCTTGAAGACCTTTTGCCTTTCAGTGAAGAAAGCGTAGTTCGTGCCATTGCGGCATCGGAAATCCCTGTGGTTTCAGCTGTCGGTCATGAAATTGACTGGGCTTTAAGTGATTTTGCCGCAGACTGCAGAGCCCCTACTCCAAGTGCAGCAGCAGAAATCGTTATTCCGGAAAAAACAGCAATCCTCAACGAAATAGATGCCTGCAAGACGACTCTCTATGGAGAAATCTCAGAAAGGACAAGAAGACTCAGGCTTCTGCTGAAATCCTTTGATCCAGAAAACATGCATACAAGGCTCCTGAACATTGAACAAAGGCTATCGGAAAGATTTGACCGTGCCTTTGATTCAATGAAATCATCTATGGAAGAACTCATAAAAGATAGAAGAAGAACCATTGAACATAGCAGGGAAATCCTTGAAAACTGTAACCCACAGTCCATTTTTGAAAGAGGCTATTCAATGGTAACTGATAGAGATGGAAACATAATCAGGGATGCACACAAATTGAATTCCGGAGACCAGATAAAAATAAGGCCTGCCAAGGGCGAAATTGAAGCAACCGTAAACTAAAACAATAATGAGGTACATACATGACAAACTTTGAAGAAAAACTTGAAAAACTTGAAAAGCTTTCTGAAAACATAAAGCAGAGTGACATCAGCCTTGAAGATGCCCTCAAAAATTTTGAAGAAGGAATCAAGCTTGCAAAAACTCTTGAAAAAGAACTTGATAAAATGGAAGGCAAAATTCAGATCCTCATGAATGGAGAAGAAACAAAGGACGGAAAGGTGGAACTTGGCCTCTTTGACGAAACAACAGAAATAACAGGAACACGTTCATAAAATGGCAGAACAAAAAAGAGTCCGTTTACTCGATGCTGAAGTTGCTAGAAAAATTGCAGCCGGAGAAGTCATTGACCGTCCCAACGCAATAATCCGCGAACTTATGGACAATGCCGTCGATTCTGGGGCAACAAAGATAGATGTTGAAATAGAAGGCGGAGGAATAGAAAAAATCCGCGTTGTAGACAACGGATGCGGAATGTCAAAGGAAGATCTCATGCAATGCGCAAGGCCTCATGCAACAAGCAAGATTTCAACTGAGACAGATTTGCTTCATCTTTCAACACTGGGATTCCGTGGGGAAGCACTTTCATCAATGGCAGCAGTAAGCCATCTTGAAATCATAAGCGGCGGAAACAAAATGAATGCTTCCGTTACAGAAGACCATTTGATTACCCCTACTTCCAAAACAGAAGGAACTATTGTTCAAACAAAAGGACTCTTTGAAAACTTCCCCGCCCGCAGACAATTTCTAAAAAGACCTGCAAGCGAAGGTATAATGTGCAGGGGAACTTTTGAAGAAAAAGTTCTTCCAAGACCAGACATTGCATTCACCTTTACAAGTGAGGGAGAAGAAAAACTAAATCTTCCTGCCGGTCAGACCCTTAAGGAAAGGTTCGTACAGGTCAATCAGTACTTTGAAAATGAAGAACTTTTTTATGAAATAACGGTAGAAAAACCCAGCGATAAGTTTTCATTCACTCTAATTATAGGTGAACCATCCGTAACCAGATCAAGCAGAAAGGACATTTCAATTTATGTAAACGGAAGGAAAATTCAGGAATACTCTTTGATCCAGGCTATCGTCTATGGAACCCAGGGGTACTTTCCAAACGGAAGTTTTCCAGTTGCCTGTCTCTTTGTACAGATAGATTCTTCCCTTGTTGACTTTAACATTCACCCTGCTAAGAGAGAAGCAAGGTTCAAGGACATAAATTCACTGCACCATGAAGTAAGCACTGCAACAAGAAATTTCTTCAGGCAGTATACGGTTAAAACCATGCTTGCAGAAAATGAAGCACCAGCCATGGACAACAGTTCCATTGCACAACTTGCCTTTAACACTGACATTTCGGAAACCAATAAAATAAGTGCCTTTGAAACTCCAGACCTTTATTTTGAAGAAAAAAATTCAGTCGTTTCCAAATACACCATCAAGAGCCCTGCAGACACCTCCGTTTCTTACGTTGATGTAAAAAGAAGTTCTGGAAATTTTTCTTCCTCTTCCCCAAGTGGCAACAGGACAAAGTTTTTTGGAGAATCCTCACCATTATCTAAAGAACCAAGAGTAAACTTCATGCCGGAAGTTTCTTACAAACCTAATTTCATTCCCGATAATTTTGCTAAATCAAATATTGAAAAAGAAGAGGACGGATTTCATTTTGTCGGTTGCACTATGGGAACTTTCCTCATTGCCGAAAAAAACGGGATTCTCTACATCATTGACCAGCATGCAGCTCATGAAAGGATGCTTTATGACAGGCTCATGGCAGAAGCAAAGGAAAAGCAGAATCTGCTTGTGCCTTATACAATTCAGACTGACAGCGAAGCAGATGACAAATACATAGAGGCAATAAAAGACAAACTGAAGGAAACAGGATTTGAATGCAAGAACTGTGGCAACGGAAGATGGGAATTTTCAACTGTTCCTGCAAGATGGAAAGGAAAAGAAGAAGACCTTAAAAAAGATGTTCTTGACCGAAGGGTTAATCCTGCAGATATCATGAATAGCGTAATTGCATCAACTGCCTGCCGTACAGCCGTTATGGACGGAACAGTTTTAGACAATCAGACTGCTGCAGAAATTGCACGAGGAGCACTTGAACTACCCGATCCACACTGCCCTCACGGAAGACCAGTGTTTACAACAATAACAAGAACACAGCTTTTTAGTCTTGTCAAAAGAACATAAAAAAAGGCTGTCCCGCTTAAAGTTATAATAACTTTCAGGACAGCCAGCCTTCTTAAATCAGTTATCAGTATCCCTAATATCCAAGCTCTTTAAGCATCTCCTCTACCTGATCAGTCTTATAATTTGGAGCACCAACCTTAAGCGTTGCAAGACACTTTGCAGCTGTTTCAGCATCTCCCTTTTCGTATGCAATATTTGCAAGTTCAAAGAGATGGTCATTTTTTGCAGGTTCCTTTGCAATAAGTTCCTGATATGCAACCTTTGCATTAGGATAATCCTTTGCAGCAGCATAGCTTCTTGCAAGATTTTGCTTTACAGTCAAATCATCAGGATTAACCCTAAGGGCATTCTTGTAGTGCTCGATGGATTTCTGATAGTTGGAAATCTTTCTGTATGCACTACCAAGATTGTTGTTAACTTCAAAATTATCCTTTTCCACGTTGTAAGCATTTGTAAGGGCAATAACAGCATCAGTATCCTTATTCTGCTTCAGATAGATTGCACCCAGGTTTGTATTGGCCTTTACATGCTTAGAATCAAGCATGAGAACTTCATTATAAAGACTAACAGCATCTGCATCCTTTCCTCTGTTCTGCATCTGAAGCGCATAGTTGTAAACGATGTTTACCTTTACGCTGGAATCTGTTTTTTCCCTTGCATCATAAGCCTTGGCAGCATAGTCAAAGGCTTCGTCCATCTTGTTCTGGTCATACAGAACTGTAGAAAGGTTGTAGTAAGTAAGGGCATTCTTGTCTTTTGTTGCATCCGGACACTGAAGTGCCTTTTTAAAGTAACTTTCAGCCAATGTGTTGTTCTTGGTTTCAATGCAGCAAGAACCAAGTTCCTGATAAATCTGAGAGCGCTTTGGATTAAGTGACAAAGCCTTTGAGAAAGACTCCATTGCGTCATCGTATCTCTTCATGTCTTTTAGAACATGTCCCTGACCAATGTAAGCATTTTCATAAGAAGGATTTACTTCAGTTGCCTTTCTGTAGAAAACGAGGGCATCATTGCTCTTCTTCAACTGTTCGCTGACATAACCGGAGTTATAATAGGCAGGAGCAAATTTATCATTGAGGTTAATGCAGTTCTTGAACGCTACGAGAGATTCATTGTATTTTTTCTGCATTGCAAGAATACGCCCCAGCTGATAGTAATACATGAAGTTTGCAGGGTTCTTTGCAATTGCCTCATTAAGAAGTCTTTCGGCTTCACTGAAATTTCTTTTGTTGAGGGCATCAATTCCAGCAATATAAAGTGTATCAGGATCAGTTGATGAGAATTTAAGGGCACTTCTCGCCTTTTCACCTGAAAGCGCTTCAAGTTTTTTCTTGTCGGCTCCTTCAGCTTTTTCAGAGGCGTCATAAAGAGCTTTTGCCATTTCATCAAGTTTTTGAGCTGAATATTTTGGATCATTGGCAGGAAGTTTTGATTCAGCATTTGCAAATTCTCTTGCTGCACCATCAATGTCTCCCTGTGCAATAAGTTTTTTTCCTCTTGCAATGGCAGCTTCAATTTCCTTTTTCAACTGGGAATCTGCTTTTTTTGCGGCTTCTTCCTGAAGGCGCTTTTCTTCCGCTGCCTTTTTTGCGGCTTCTTCCTTTGCCTTCTTTTCCGCTGCGGCTTTTATTGCAGCTTCCTGCTTAGCCTTCTTTTCTTCAGCTGCTTTTTTGGCTTCCTCTTCCTTTCTTATTTTTTCTTCCTGTTCTTTCCTGATCTGCTCAACAAGTCTTTCTTCTTCCGCCTTCTTTTCAGCAGCTTCCTTTGCCATTCTTTCCTGCTGCTGACGACGGGCAATTTCCTCTTTAGAAAGAACAGGATTACCATTTTCATCATAACCAAGAACGCCAAGGTCTACTCCATTTTTCTTTGCCTTGCTAACGGCATCCTTTTTAAGGTTTGAAATCTTTTCCCTGAGTTTTTTGCTTTCCTCATCATTGCCATCTGGATTGATGGAATTTAAGAGAGTAAGGGCTTCATCATAACGACCTTCCTTTATAAGTCTTTCAGCAAGTTTTGCCTTGTCTGCATCAGAAAGATTTTCATTTGCAGAAAGAATGTCGTTCTGTTTTTTAAGCCTTTCTGCACGATCCTTGAATGCCTTTGCTTCAGGACTATTGCCGTCTATTTTTCCAATCTGATTAAGAACTGAAGATGCGGCATCATAATTGCCTTCCTTCATGAATCTTTCAACAGTATCCAAGATTTCATCACCACGACCGTCGGCAATGGCTTTCTTTACGGCATCCTTTTTAAGGGAATCAATTTCCTTTTGCAGTTTCTTTGACTCAGGATCCTTTCCAGTAACATTTGCAGAACTAAGGAGTTCCAGAGCCCCGGAATAATCCCCGTCATCGATCATCTGTCTGGCACTCTTCAGGATTTCATCAAATTTGCCATTTTCAATGGCCTTGTTGACAGTCTCCTGTTTTTTAGCATTTACTTGATCTCTAAGGGCATTGGCTTCATCAGAATTTCCTGCAACATTAATCATGCTCAAAAGTTCGAGGGCTGCAGCGTTGTCACCATTGTTATTAAGGAAATCCGCAGTTCCAAAAACATCGTCAATCCTTCCCTCTGCAAGAGCCCTTTCAACAGTATCCTTCTTCAATGCCTTAATTGAATTTCTGAAAGCCCTTGATTCAGGATCATCACCTTCAGCTTTTACAGAACTCAAGAAACTCAATGCAGTATTATAGTCGCCGTCTGAAATCATCTGCTTTGCCTTTCCAAGAATTTCTTCCTGTCTTCCATCTTCAAAGGCTTTATCAATGGCTTCCTCCTTCAGTTTGGAAAGCCTGCCCCTCAAAGCATCCGATTCTTCACCTTCACCTTTTACTTCCATATATGAGAGCAATTCAAGGGCTTCAATACTGTTACCCCTTTCATTCATTGCCGCAATGGCATCAAGGAGTTCATTTCCCCTTCCATTTTCAATGGCTTTTTTTACAGCTTCTTTTTTAAGGGCATAAATCTGATTTCTCATCATCCTGGCTTCAGTACTGTTTCCCTTTATATCAAGGAGGCTTAAAAGTTCTGCAGCAGGAATTTCTTCATCGGAATCAATAAGCTGTTTAGCAGCATCAATCACTTCCTGAGCCTTGCCTTCAGCAACCGCCTTGTCAACAATAGATTTTTCAAGCGCACGAAGCTTATCTTTCAAAGCCTTTGTATTTTCATCATCAGATGCAAGATCCGTTCCGATGGCTATGAGTTTCAATGTGTCACCATATTTACCTTTAGCTTCAAGGTCTGCTATTTTCTCAAGGATTTCATCAACCTTTCCGTCGGCAAGAGCTTTTCCATATCCGAACCGAATCAAATCTGCAATTTTCTTTCTGAGCATTGCTGAATTTTCATCGTCTCCGCTTATGTTGAGCCCCGCAAGAATTCCCATTGCCTCTGCATAATCCCCCTGATTTATGAGTCTTTCACAATAGGCAATGATATCTTCCGGATTATTTGAAGTAATGGCTGTCCTTCCATTTAAGAATTTTACGCCGATTCCAATTCCAGCACCGAAAAGTGCGAGCAAAAGCAGAAGAAGGAGGAGAAGCTTTTTCTTACCGTTCTTTTCCTCAGGACTCTTTATTGCAGTTTCAGCCTTTCTTCTCAAACCGGAATTCTGCATCATCTTTTCAAGAGCTTGGTAATCTTCATTGAAATTTTCCGAAACCGACTGAGTTTTTTCTTCTGCAGTCGGTTTTATTTCCTCATGAACCTTTCTTTCAATTTCAATTGAAGGGTTTAAAGCAACTACACTTTTTGTTTCCCCAATTGAAACAGGTTCTGATTTTTCAGCTGGTTCAACCTTTACAGGATCCAAAACTACAGATTCTGCAGCAGAAATTTCCTTTTCGACAGCGGGAGCTGTTTCTTCCGCTGAAGGAACGTCTTTTTCAACGGCTGGTACTGCCACAGTTTTTTTTATCATTACTCCTGTTGGTGAAAGTTCAGGTTCTTTTTTTACGGCTGTCTTTGCAGCAGCAACCTTTTTTGATGCAGATTTATCAGCAGTTTTAGTAGCCGCAGCCTTTGTAGTCTTTTTCTTTTCTGTAGACTCAGCCTTTGATGCAGATGTCTTTTTGGTAGCAGACGCCTTCTTTTCTGCTGCAGAACCGGAAGCTTTTGCTGTCTTTGAGGCAGTTGCTTTTGCCACAGATTTTTTTTCTTCAGCAGCAATTTTTGTTGTTGCAGTTTTGGTAGCAGCAGTCTTTGTAGCAGCTGCCTTTTTTGATGCAGAAGTCTTTGAAGCTGTCTTTGCAGGTTTCTCTTCTGCAATTACCTTTTTATCCACAGCAATCTTCTTAGCTGCAGATTTAGTAGCCGCAGCCTTTGTAGTCTTTTTCTTTTCTGCTGTTTCTGTCTTAGTGGCAGCTGTCTTTTTAGTCGCCGCCTTCTTTTTTGCTGTTTCTTTTTCTTCGCTATTCAAGTTCTGTTTCGTAGCCATAGTCTATCGTCCCCTCTGCACCGGCATTCATATTTGAGCTTCCAGAATTCTGTAAAGAAGCAGCAACATCTTCAAGAAGTTTTCTTCGTCTTGCTGCATCTTCTTCAGCCTTTTTTGCAGCCTCAGCCGCACGCATTGCAGATTCAGCTTCCCTCTTGGCAGCTTCCTCTGCTCGTTTTTCGGTCTCTGCTCTCTGGGCTTCCTGAACTGCCTTCTGTTCTTCAATAAGTTTTCTAAGTTCCTCTCTCTGAGCTTCAAGCAATGCAGCCTGTTCAGCAAACTTTTCGTTCAGTTGCTGCTGCAATGCGGCGTCAAGTTCCTTAGCTTCCTTTTCTTTAGATGCCCTTTCAGCCTCTGCAGAAATTCTTGCTTCTTCCGCTTCAATCCGCTTCTGTTCAGCAAGAATGCGAGCCTCTTCATCCTTAAGCCGCTGTTCTTCAGCAAGCCTGTCGTCTTCCCCCTTCTTCCAGCCTTCAAGGAGAGCTATTATCTGTTCTATTTCCGGCTTCTGCCTGTCATTGGGAGAAAGGTCCAGGTAAAGCTTGTAGTCTTCAAGAGCAGCAAGGAATTTCTTCTGCTTAAGTTCCGTATTTGCCCTGTTCAAAACAGGAGGCGCATAGATGCGGTTGGCAGCAATGGCAAGGGAATACCACCTTTCTGCGGTGTAGTAATCCCCCATGTCAAAGCAAACGTTGCCTGCGTTAAATGCAAGAACTTTTTTATCAGTTCCGGAAACCTTCATTCCATCGGAACAAACTTCCAGGCTTTCTTCATGCATCCCAAGCTTGTGGTATGCCAGGGCCAGGTAATTGTATGCTTTGGGATTACCTCCCTGACTGATGGCATTTTTCAGGAAAGGAACAGCTTCCTCAACCTTGTTCTCCTTAAAGAGTGATTCACCCTTCAAAAAATCGGAGGACTGGCAGAAACATATTCCACCTGCAACAAGCAGGATCAAACTGAATATCTTCTTTATCATAGTCATAATACCTTCAATAAAATTACTATAAATTAGATATAATCTCAATAATTCAAGGCTTTTCAGGCCTCCTTCAGGCACCTTTTGTTGAAAAATAAATTGTTTATGATATATAATATGATTTAAATAATTGTCTCCATAAAAAATTCAATCAGAGAGACAACTAAAATATTATTTTATCGGTGGGAAGAAATGGGATCTCTTGTTTATGTAGTAGTAGGAGCTTTTTTAATTGCCGTCATTGGACTGGTCTCCATAATAATTTATAAGAACTTTCTTTTCCCTTCAAAACTCGACGGAGTTCCAAGACTTCTCAGGGAAGGAAAAACCCAGGCAGCACAGAGATGTGCAAAAGCAATCATTTCCAAGAATCCACGCAACTATGTAGCACACTACTACCTTGGAAAGGCTTACCTCATGGACAACAAGCATGAACTTGCCTTTATGGAATTCAAGACGGTAAATCAGAATGCCCTTTTCAACGGAGAAATTCCTGAAGCCGAATTCAGAAAGAATATGGCACAGCTCTACCGCCGCTTCAACCAGCCGACAGAAGCCCTCAAGGAATATCTTCTCCTTACAAAACTCGAACCAAATGTAACCGACCACAACTTCAAGGCTGCAGAACTTTACGAAGAAACAGGAAACGCAAAGCTTGCAATGGGCTTTTATCAGAAGACAATCCTCAGCGACAGAAAGAATGCAAAGGCATACACTGCAGCAGGAAGACTTCTTTTCAGAAACAAGAACTTTTCACAGGCAAAACAAGCTTTAGAATCTTCAATCAGGCTGAACCCTGAAAACTACGAAAACTATTACTATCTCGGAAAGGTATGCAAGGAATCAAAGGATCTTTCCACAGCCGTAAAGCTCCTTGAAAAAGCAGAAAGATCACCGGAATTCAAGCAGAAAGCCCTCGTAGAAAAAGGAATCTGCCTAATGATGGCAGAGCAGTCGGAAAAAGCCATTGACGCCTTTGAAAGAGCCATCAACAACACAAAGGACCCTAAAAATCAGGAAACCCTTTACGCCCGCTACTTTCTCGGCATTTGCTACGAAAAGAACCGCAAGATTGAAAAAGCCATTGAACAGTGGGAAATGGTCTTCAAGATCAACAGCAAATTCAAGGATGTCAGCACCAAGCTGAGCCAATACAAGGAACTCGAGACTAACGACGGAATCAAGGAATACCTTACAGCAAACAACAACCAGTTCAACGAACTCTGCAAGAAAATTGCCTATGTGGGTTATAAACTTCAGTGTCAGAAGATTGAAACAACAAAGTACGGCTGCCAGATGATTGCGACAGAAGAAAAGAAAGATAGTTGGATGAATGCAAAGCAGCAGATTCATCTCTGCCAGTTCTACCGCACCACAGAAGCCATCGAAGACGGTGTAGTCCGCAAGATGGCAGATACATTGAAGGCAAAAAACTATGTAAAGGGAATGATTTTCACCTGCTCCGACTTTACACCTTCAGCCCATTCATTTACGGAAGGACGACCTATCGTACTCATTTCAAAGGATATTCTCGAAGCCCTGTTCAGAAAAGCAGGTGTGTAAATGAAATTCCTCTGCGTATCAGACCAAATCGACCCTCTCATCTACTCTTCTTCCGTAAAGGAACGTTACGGAGATGTTGATGCTGTCTTTTGCGCAGGCGACCTTTCCATGGAATACGTTGATTTTATAGTAGACTCCCTTTCAAAACCAACCTACTTCATATTCGGAAACCACGATCTGAGCGAATACAAATACTATAAGAAAACCGCCTTTGGGGATATCCCTGAAGTCAATTATGACAAAGGCAGCCATTTTCACGGTGCAGATTACGCCAGCAACAGGACAATCAAGAATAAATTCCTTTATTTTACCGCTCCAAACGGGAAAAGGACACCACTTCTTATTGCAGGCATTACGGGCACCCTAAGATACAACAAGGGTCAGGCACAGTTTACGGAAGCCCAAATGAAAAGGCAGCTGATAGCCATGATACCCGCCCTCTTATGGAACAAATTGCGATACGGAAGATACTGCGATGTATTCCTTACACATGCATCGCCACGACACATACACGACAAGGAAGACCCTTGCCACAAAGGATTTGAATGCTTTAATTGGTTCATAAAGAAATTCAATCCATCCCTGCTCATCCACGGACACATACATCTTTATGATTTGCAGGCAAAAAGAGTTACAGTAACAGGTAAAACCACTGTAGTTAACGCCTACAGTCATCTTGTAGTGGATTTTGAACCAAAATTCAACGGAAAAGGAGACAACTTTGAGCCAGTCATTTCTATCCTCTCAGACAGATGATGATTTCAGCAAAGCACATAACAAGGCATTATTCAACGAAATTCAGCATCTCTTGAATCCTGAAGAAGCAAAACTCATTTCCCTCCAGGACATAAAGACCCTTCTCAAGCCAAAAAACGAAGTTTACAAGGGTATGGAAGTAATTCCTGTAAAACTCATCGTAGGAAGCGAAGGCAGATACTCTGACTTTGACAACCACTTCTTTCCAAAGAGCAACTTCCTGAAGAACCGCTGGGAAAGAGTCGATATGGCACACTATCAGGACATCATCCTTCCAGCCATCAGCGTTTATGAACTTGGAGGACTGTATTTTGTAAGGGACGGAAACCACCGCGTATCCGTTGCAAAGGCAAAGGGAATCGAAAACATTGATGCAGATGTAGTCAGCCTTCAGACAGAAATAAAACTTAAGCCGGGAAGCACAAAACAGCAGATGATCAAGCAGGTCATCGAATACGAAAAGCGCGTTTTCTACATGGAAACAAACTTCGGGGACCTTACAGACTACTGGTGTCTTGATTTCAGTACGCCGGGACAGTACGACGTAATCTACAACCACATTCTTGTCCATAAGTATTACATAAACACAACAAAGGCAGAAGAAATACCCATGGAAGAAGCCATTCTTTCATGGTTCAAGAATGTATACCTTCCTGTGGTAAACGTAATCCTCAAGAGAAAGATCATCAAAAAGTTCGGGAAAAGAACAATCTGCGACCTTTATGTCTTCATCATCAAGTACTGGGACGAACTCAAGCAGAAGTTCGGCAACGAATTTCCCCTTGAAGACGCGGTGAAAGACTTTACGAAAGAATACGGAAAGCTTTCGTTCACAAGAAAAATAAAGAACTTTTTACAGCGCAGGAAAATGAAGAAAAACCTGCAGCAGTCAGAAGATATGGGAAAATTAGAGATTTAAGAGATTCCTTGGGAAATTTTACTAAAAACTTGACGGTGAGATTTTTCAATGTTAAACTAGAGAATAATGCTATGGTTGTCTACGTACCCACGGCATTTACAAGGAGTATTGATCTTGATTCTTTTAGAAAACGCATTTGCTTACATTCCTCTTTTCGCAGTAACAGCTCTTTCTATTGTTTTGCTTATCCTGTTTTCTTATATCAAGAAAAAGAAGACGGCAAGAATCAGTTTCATTGCATACATCGTCACAATCCTAATGGGCGCAGGAAGTTTCATTTCTGCAATCCAGATTTACTGTGCGGAAGACCAGACTCAGGCATTCGGAATTTTCGCCTTTGCAATGGCACTTTCAGTATTCTTTGTAATTCCTTATGCAATCGTACTCTGTACTTTTGAACCTAAAGAAATAAGAAAACTTGTACCACATTCAAAGAATGTCGAGGACGCATCTACAGCCAATGCACAGATAGCTGAAACCAAATCCCTTCAGGCAACAGAAGAAGATTCCCGCGCTTTGCAGATCAGCTATGATTTTTCTGCAAAAGCAACAGAATGTTTTTCTGACAAGAACGGCCTCTCACTCCTCCTCGACTACGTAAACAAGACAATACGCGATGAAGTACAGGCCGACGGTGGGGCGATTCTCCTCGTTGATGACTTTGAAGATGTTATTACGGTAAAATCATTTGACGGAGACTTTCCTCCGCCATATAAGCTTCCAAGCGATATGCCTCACAAGCCTATTCGCATAGCAACAAACTTCAAATTTGCATCGTTCCCATTGCGTGAAAATATTTTCGGTGAAATTGCAACAGCAGGAAAAGCCGAACTTATCACAAAGCCGGAAGATGATGCAAGAATTTACCAGAATGGTCCGGAAGACTTCCTTAAATGCGGAAGCTACATAATTGTTCCTATGAAAGTGAATGATGCCGTTATCGGTGTCATTGCCCTTGCAAGAACACATGACAAGCCTAAGTTCAGTGAGGATAACCTCAAGACAGCAGAACTTATTTCAGACTTTGCTACAACTTCAATCAAGACAGTAATGTCCGTTAACGAAATCATGGAGCATAACAATCTTGTCAAGGAAGCCCAGATTGCAACAAGCATCCAGGATATGCTCCACCCTTCTAAACTTCCAGTACTTCCTGGCATTCAGCTTGGAACAATCTGGAATCCGGAAGAAGGCGTTTGCGGCGATTATTATGATGTAATCGTATCAAGAAAGGACAGAATTTCATTCGTAATGAGTGATGTTGCAGGAAAGGGAATCAACAGCGTTATCGTTATGTCGATGCTTCGTGCCATGATTCGCCTTGTTGTAAACACAAAGAAGACAGCGGGTACAATTCTGGAATGGGTAAACCACGGTATTGCAGCCGAAAGCTTCAGCACAGATCACTTTGCATCATGTGCCCTCATTAACTATGACCCAACAAAAAAAGTTGCAGAAATTGCTACTGGTGGTACAACTCCCGTTTACTACTACAGTGCAGAAAAAAATACAATTGAAAGAATTTCAAGTACAAGCGAACCAATCGGTGTAGATAAGGAATCTCATTATCAAGATGTCTTGCAAGATGTCAAAACTGGTGATATTCTTATAACATATACTGATGGTCTCGTTGAAGCACTTAACGAGCAGGGACAGCAGTATCCAAAGGAATCATTGCTTAAGATTGTGTCCCTCAACGCTTCAAAATCGGGAAAAGATATCGCAAACCTTGTAAAGGCAGATATCAAAAAGTATATTGGCAACAGTAGTCAGCATGATGACCAATCGTTGCTTGTAATAAAATTTTGAGTAAAACTGGGCATTAAGGAGTAAACTTATGGAACTTAAAATAAGGAAAAATGGAGAAGTCTACATCATTGATGTTAATGGTGAAATGGACTTGTACAATTCCTACAAGCTCAAGGAACTTGTTATGAAGATGCTTGAGAAGAACGTCAAGTCATTTGTAATCAATCTTGAACAGGTAGATTACATTGACTCGTCTGGAATTGGTGCTCTTATTTATATCTGTTCAACAATTAAGAAGATGAATTTGAAGCTTTATATCTCAAATGTTCATGGATCAGTAAAGAAGGTTATTGAACTTACAAAGCTTATGGGCTACTTCCCTATCGCTAACAGCGTAGAAGAAGCATTGCTCATGATCAACGAATAATTATTTTTTACAGGAGTTGCACTATGGAAGAATTGAAAGAGCTTCGTTCAGACGGAAATGACCCATTGTTCGATAAGACAAATATGCTTTATAAATCATTTCCATCAAATTTCAGACAGATCCGTTACTTCACACTTTTGATTGTACAGTCTGCTCCACTTGAAATTAAGGAAATCAACCTTCTTGAACAGCAGATTAGTGAAGTTATCAAGAACGCTGTAAAACACGGCAATAATTGTGACCTTAACAAGCAGGTTCATGTTTGGTACTCATTCAGTGCTACACATGCTCACATTATCGTAGAAGATGAAGGTGAAGGATTCAAGGATCTCGAAAAATGGAATGAATTCAACAGAAAGCGTATTGACTGTCTCCATAATTCAAACTTTGAAGAACTTACAAACTATGTTTCATTCCGTACAAAGAAATCTGACGAACAGGACGGTGGTAACGCCCTTTTCGCTGCTCTTGAATACTGGAATGGCGGATTCGTATACAACGACAAGAAAAATGGTGTTGCTATGCTCAAGAGATTCCAGCAGAAGCGCCATGGCGTTGCAGTTGACGGCGAATAATTTTATTACTATATTTTTAGTATGAAAACATAGGGGGGCTGTCCAATAAGTATGAGTCATTGCCGTACTCGACACGGTAATCTCTTGTATTGCAATTAAATGAATTTTCGGGACAAGCCCGAAAATGATATTTTTTGAAGTTATTGGACAGCCCCTGTTTTATAATCGGGGATGCACCGGTTTCGACAAGTTGGAGAAATCTTGTGTTGCAGGTAGGCGTGAAGGTGCCTTAAACTGACAAAAAAAATAACTGCAAAACGTAGAGAAGACGAAATGTCTGAAAACGAACAGTTAGCACTCGCTGCTTAAGCAGTGCCGGAACTTATGGGACGCTGTTCCTAGGCTCATAACCTTCCGTCGACAACAGGGACTTGCTTGTGGTCAGGCTTGGATGACTGCAGGGACTTCTTCCAGGATACGGTAAAGACGCTTTTGAAGCTGCTACCTTTACCCGACAAATACCTCGCTTCAATAAGCCTGTAGAGATGCCTGATTTGCCAGCATGGACGGGGGTTCAACTCCCCCCACCTCCAAAAAAGCCTGAATTCAAAAAAAGGATTCGGGCTTTTTTTTTATTCAATACATATTACAACGTTGAACCCCGCGGAATGAGCGCCGTGCAGGTGCGAGGATTAGCCTGCATGGATGCAGGAAGAAACTAATCCCCTACACCCACCTTCCACAAAAACTGAATTCACTGTAACTATTCACCACAAAAAATTTACAGAAAATTGACATTACCCACTGTTTAAAGAAATTCAAATGTGATAGAATTCTAAGCGGTGGGAAAAATGACAGATTCAGAAA
>SAMEA3663296__coassemble_47_pt1 | contig 89510 bp, 64 predicted proteins | sample SAMEA3663296__metabat2_low_PE_018 | metagenome-assembled genome bin SAMEA3663296 (sample SAMEA3663296) | pig gut metagenome | biome: pig gut; feature: pig-associated habitat; material: faeces | place: China | collected 2013
ATGCTGGATTAAATTCCTGTATTGTTCTTAGACTTGGAATAACCGAGGTTTTTAAGCCAGAGGGAGCCAAAATAATGAAGTTTCTGGCAAATCGGCTGTCATCAGGATTCTGCATTGCAAAATACAAATCAAGATAAATGAAAGCCGCCATCAAAAATGTTTTTCCGGCACCCATCGGAAGGCTGAAAAGATAATCGGAATAAGTAACGCCATAGAATATTTTTTTGAATATGGTTTCATAATTTATATTTTGTGGATTCTTTTTTATTTCTTCAGTAAGTTTTACAGAAACCTGCTCTCCCTTTTCGTTTTTCTGTGATGCATATTCATACAATGCCAGGGCAGCTTTATTAGTCAAAAGAGTTTCACGAGTAAGCGTAGAAAGTTCCATGCCATTCAATTCTTCTTCCGAAAGTGAATTAAATGCACCATTACAAAAGAGTTCATAAAGTGGCTTATTGTCACAGGCTATTTTCAAAAAAAGATATGTCTTTATTGCTTCTATCTGTGCATCACGAAGTTCCCCAGTAGAAATCATATAAGAAATCAAATTTTTTATTTTGCACTCATCAGAAGAGAACCATTTTGCGCATGATTTTTGAATCATTGTGTGAAGCATTTTTATTAATTTCCTTTTTTTATTTCAAACTTTCGTAATATTCTTTGATTTTTAATGCCATAAGCCTTCGTCTTTCATCAAGGAATCTATTAAAATCTTTTACATCTGAACTAACCATGGAAATGAATTCACCTTTAGTCAGTTTTGCAAGAATATTCGTTGAGATTCCTGCCATCTCAATAAGGTCTGTTTTATTCTTGTGACCTAGCTCCTTATAACGAGCCCAAAGTTTACTATAATCAACTTGCATATTATGGAAGATTATACCACACCTTTGTGTTTTAAGTGCAAAAAATATCACGATTTCGCAAAAGTAGGATTGTCATTTCATTTCCCCTCAAAACATTTTTATTCTTCAGTATTATATCACAAAACTACCCAATATATTTTTTAAAGTTCATTACAACATAAGGGAACAAAACAAAAGAAATAATAAGTGCAGCAATTGATGAAAACATCATGTGGAAGGAAAGGTCTTTTATGTATCCCGATGAATCTGAAAGCAATACCGGAATGGATCCAATTATTGTTGTAATATTTGTTATGAATATGCTTTTATAGTTCGTTTCCAAACCGTTAGACTCTATTAAAATTGCATTGTTGACAACAATGCCTGCTGATAGTGCCATTCCCATAAAATCTCCCAAACAGAGACAGGAATTCCTAAATAATTTTATTCCCAAAGGGAAAGCAAATGATGCTGGAATTATTGATAATATCAGTAATGACGAAAATGGTTTTTCATTTAATGCAGTCAATAGGATGAATAAAAGAATTACAGCAACAAAAAAGAATATTGTTATTGTTTTGCAGTTTTCTTCAAAATCCATTGTTTGCCTGTCAAAGGAATAAGTATAACCTTCTCCCATTTGCATTTCTTCCATTATCTTCTGAATTTTATTCTTTACTTTTTTTACTTCTGAACTTTTTACATAAACTGAACAATAGGCACAGTCCCTGCTGTTTTTTCTATATAAGTTTCCTATTTCTTCTTTATAATTAGTTGAAACACAATCTGTAATTTTGTATAAATTTTCTCCAATAAGAATATTTTTATTTAGCATATTATCTAGAGTAAGATCAGCGGATTTTATTTCTTTAAGTCTTACATCATATTCCGTTTTATTTTTTTTATATTTATCTATTACGGGGGTGTTCATATTCCAGTAGAGCGATTGTCCAAATTCAGCAGGAGAACTTCCGTAATATCTTAAAAAATCATACTTTGGTATAAGTTCAATAGTTTTTTCAGGAGATTTAAAATTGAGAACGACCTCTTCAACTCCAAAAATATCTTTGAATTTTGTCACTGCTTTTTCTGCAATTTTTCTGCACTCCATTGGATCCTTTCCTTCTATTGCAATTTCCATACAATGCTTTCCATTGTTTTCTGTTAAACCATCATCAATAAATATAAATCCTTCTTTTATCAATTCATTTAATTTGAAGGTGATGTTTTTTATGTTCTTTTTCTTTAGCTTTTTTTTATTATACTTGATGCTTAACTGACAATTTCCTTTTCTACATACAGTAAGGACATCTTCTATGCCCTCTTCCTTTTTGATTTCTTCTACTATTTTCATAACTTTTTCATCTATATATTCTTTCATTTTCTCAGGATTATATTCCAGACTTGCAGAAATAATGTTGGATTCCATTTTCAATGTTGAATCCTTTTCCATAGAAACAAGCAGAACAAATGATAGGAGAATTAATGCAGCATAAATAAAGATTGAGATTCTTCTGTTAAAAACAAAATTTTTTGTTCCAAAATTCCCATTTGCCATTTTTAATTTTACATTTTTCTTTTGTAACAAAACCCATGGGAAAAAAACAAGGGCGATAAAAAAAGAAATAACACTCATTAAAATCATAGATGTAATAAGAATGCTTATTCCGGGCACAAGATTTTCCGCACCAAAGAATGGTATAAAAACAATGAGGTTTGTTCCAATCGAAGAAATCAAAGTTGGTAAAACTTTTTTAAATTCCCTTAAAAACTCATTGTTTGATTTACCGGATTTAAGTTCTGAAATTATAAGGATTGGATCTACATTTATTCCAAGGGAAATAGAGATTCCTGCTATGACAAAATGATTTATCCCAATTTTTAATGCAGATAATAAAAATATAGTCCAAACAAGGGAGGAAATGAAAAACATTATTATTGGACATAAAATTTTTTCACCTCTAAAAATCAATGGAATTAAAATCACAATTAAAACAAGACTTTGTATTAATGCAAATGAAATTTTCTTAAGACTTTCAAATTGTTCCTTGCCCGAATCGTGTAATACTACATATTCTCCAGTTTTAAAAAAAGCATCAAACTTTTCCTGGATTTGTTTTGATAGAAAAATTTTATTTGCTGTGTTTGTCGCCCATATTTCTATTTCGATGCAATTTTTTCCGTTTAGTTTAACAATTTCTTCCTTTTCTTTATCTTTAAATCCAAAACTTGCAAGTTCATTGAACTTTATGTACTGATTATTTATTCTTATTTGCAGTTCACTTAGTTGTGCAAGTTCAGGAAATTTTGTTAAAACGTTCATTCTTTCTAAACTGTATTTTGACTCCAATGAAATCGAAGAATTAAATGGATTTGTCTTCTGTATTGCGGCTGCAAGATCATTGGGATTTATTTTTAGTGATAGAAGTTTATCATTGCAATATGCGACTATAACTTCTTTTAAATCATTACCCAAAGATAATACTTTTGAAACGTTTTTAAGTCCTTCCAATAGAGGTAAAAATTCTTTATCTACTTTTGTTTCTAAATTTTTATTAACATCATCTTTATAAATTGCATATAAAAAATCAGGAGAAATATTACTGTCAGAAAAATATATTGATGGTCTTTGAATAGGATGATTTGTACTTCCATAAAAATCATCTATTGCATTTGACAAATTACAGAAAGAAGCCATTTTATCAGCTCCCTTTTCAAAGTAAATATTTATGGACACCTTGTTGTCTTCTGATACTGATCTAATTTCTGAAATTTCCTTTATCGAGGACAAGTTGTTTTCTAATGGCGTAGTAATTTCTCTTTCAAGGAAAGAACCTGACATTCCAGGATAAAACACTTCTATTGTATAGCACAGGGATTTTCCATGGTTGTCACTTTCGCTGTTAAAATTCCTTCCGAAATACAAAAGCATTACTGAAATCGCAAAAAATAGAAATACTGGAATTTTTGAGTTTTGATACCATTTTTCAAGCATTTGTTGGTTTCCATTTTGGCATTATCAAAGGCAATAAAATTAAATTCATCCCTAAGGAACTTAACAATCCTCCGATTACTGATACTGCAATGGAAGAAGACCCGACAAATGGAATAAGGGATAGTATAGTTGTTCCATTTGTTATGAAAAGCATTTTTGTTAATTCACAGCAACATTCAATAATTGTGTTTTTGTTTATTTCCTTTTCTTTTCTGATTTTTTCAAATATTAATATGGTGTTGTTTGATGAAAGTCCAAGCAAAATAATAAGTGAAACAAGTACATTGAAATCAAAGTTGAATTTGAAAACAAACAGTAAAATGAATGAACCTGGAAATGCTGAAAACATGAATACGATTACAAGAACAGGAACCTTGAAGGATTCAAACAAAATTCCAATTGAAAAGTAAATTAGAATTATAACAAGAACAATAAGCATTACAAATTCTATAGTCATGTTTCTATAATTATCATTTCTCCTGTCCTTTATTTTTCCCTTTAATTTCTCGTGTATTTCATTTTCCACATTAAAAATTAATTTTGCATCTTTTCGATCTTCCCTATAATAAGCAATATCCTTGTTTTCATTTGAGAACTTTCCAAGACTTGAAATGGAAACAGGTTTTTTATCTATATAAACTTTTGCCTGGTCAAGCATATCCATAATATTAGATTCATTTTTTTCGCATACGATTTTTGCATCAAGTTTAAAATCATTTTCGTTTACTGGATTTAATTTGATACCTTCCATATATTCAGTTAAATATCCAGAAATATATTCTGAACTGATTCCGCATTTTGAAAGTTGTTCTATTGAAGGTATAAACACCCATTGACATTTTTTTTCGTAAGGAACAAATCTCAGCTTATAATCATTTTTTAGATATTTGATTTTGTTTTCAAGTTCTTCTATTGTTTCTCCATCTAAATAAAAAATTCCCAACGGAAAATCATTGATACGATTCAAATTATTTTTACAGTAAGATATTTTGCAATTTTCAAAATTAAATTCGTTTTGCAAAATTTTTTGTATTTTTGAAATTTCCATATTTTTGAAATAGAGCTCAATTTCAAGTGTGTTTTCATACAAACTTTCGGTAGATAATTCAAGGGATTTTTTTAAGCTACCTCCAGTCATTAAGATTCCTTTTATCCTAGGTATATGTTTCATCTTTTCATACAATTGTTTTGATTTTTCCTGAATGTAAACGGCTGTAACATTTGCAGGGAATGGAATGCTGATGGTCACACAATTAGTTTGCTTTACTGAATTTATTTCAAAACCTAAATTAAAAAATGAAACACCTCCCAAAATAATAAATAATGCAATTGTAAAAAATGAAACAAATGGTCTTGATGAAAAGAACAATAGAGTTCTTCTAAGAAGTTTTTCGATTTTACTTAAATTTACGATCTGCATTCCATTTTCATTTACATTTTTCTTTATCAGTCTGATAAATGAAACTGTTATTGAGGTTGATGCAATGTAAGAAAACGCCACGCAGGATATTATTGCCATTGATAAACAGGAAAAAAATTCTTTTATAAGACCTTCAATAAAAAAGACTGGTAAAAAAGCAATTACTGTTGTTGCAGTAGAACCTAAATTTGACAGTCTTATGGACTTTGCACTATTTTCAATATCAGAAACACTTACTATTTTAACTGCAACCATTGCACTGCAGTCTACAATCAGACCGATTCCTATGGTTAGTCCAGAAAGTGAAATAATGTTAAGAGAATTGCCGGTTATCGTAAGAATTGCGATTGAAAAAACAAGGCATAAAGGAATAGTTAAGGTTATTGTAGCAGCAAGAAAAATAGATTTGAAAAAAAATAATAGAAAAAGGAAAGTAACGGTTATTCCAAATAGCCCTTGCAAAAGTAGTTTATTAATTTCTAACAGCATGTTTTCTGTTGTATTAGCGATGATTTCAAAGGTATATAGTCCTCCGTTCATTTTTTGAAAGCAATTCAACTGTTCCTTTATTTTTTTTGATGTTTTTAATGGATTTTCATCATTGTTTAGTTTTATAGTTACAAGCACACAGTCCTTTCCATCGTAAGATGCAAAGTTTTTTCGTTTTTTAAATTCAGTTTTTACTATTCCTAAATCATTTATTCTTATGGTTCCGCCTTCAAGATCATGTTTTACTATGATTTTTCCCCAATCCCTGTAATCATCAATTTTTCCGTTTACTTTTACCTGGTGAATGTTAGAACCTTCAGATATTGCCCCTACTGAAAAATCACAGTTTGAAAGATTGCAGACTTCCGCAATGTCCTGTAATGTTAGTTTTCTTTGATTCAGTTTTTCAGAATCCATTTGAATTTGAATTTCTTTTACATCACCACCGTAATATACAACATCATATACACCTTTTATCCTCAACAAATTTGGAATAACCATTTTTTCCATAAACTGATTCACTTCAAGATTTCCGGAATATGTCTTATTTAATGCAAATATCAAAAAATTGTCCGGCTCTTCGATTATTTTCACAGTACTTTTTTTACATCCATAAGGAAGCCCGTTGTATACAGAATCAACAACTTCTTTTGTATTTAATAAGGCAAGTTCCATATTTGTTCCATGGTGAAATTCAATTTGAACGATTGAAATTCCATCCTTGGATATAGAGGAAATGGATTTATGGTTTTGCAATAAAAGACAGGTATTTTCCAAAGGTATCGTAACCATTTCCCTAACCATTACTGCATCAGCATTACAGAATTCTGTTTCTATGAGAATTTTTCGCGATTGTATTTCCGGATATGAATCCACCTTTATGTTTCTAATTGCAAAAAGGGAAATAACTAATAATCCTAAGTAAATCATTATGCACGATACAGGATGTTTCAATGAAAAATGAAGCAAGTAATTCTCCTATTTATTGAATGCCAGGCAATAAGAACCGTCAATTTTATTTCCAAGGGAATCTCTTACAGAATCAAAAATGTTCATTTCTATCAAACCTTCTCTATTAGTGTTTGATATATTTAATGTAAACTTTATGGAACAAAGCTTTCCTTCAATTGGCTCATTTTCTTTCAGCAAATATAATAATCTGGAAACTGGAAAAATTTCTGCTTTTCTTATGATGATCCTACAGCAACTGTTTGTTGTGTTGAAACTTAAAGCATCAACTGCACTGAAAAAATCAAGTCCTTCACTTTTTTCAGATACATTAAATAAAAGAAACATAGAGGTTTCTTTGTGTGCTCTATCATTTGCAAAATAGACAGGATCTAGATTTATATGAGTGTATTGGGTTTCAGTACTTAGTTCCCTATAATTCTCCTTGTCGTCTACCTGAATGTAAGCTTTATAGAATTTTACCGGGCGGAATTTTTCGCAGTCAAAATACAACTGAAATTTTTTATCTGATTCAATTTCATTTCCAAAAATGTCTTCGATTCCTTTTTTTATTTTTAAGATGCAGGTATCCTTGAATTTTCCAGAAAACTTTATATCCACAAAATTTCCATTCTTTTTATCTGTTTCATAGGAATATTTAATGCTGGAAGGATACATTTCAATGTAAGAACCTAAGTAATCCATACTTATTTTTTCATTAAATCTAAGCTTTATACTACCTTCATTTGGAACAAAATGATTTTCTAAAGGCATTTCCTGAAGTTCTTTTTCCATTCCATTTTCATCAATAAAACTAATTTCAAATGCTGGCGGAACAGTATCCATTCCATATTGAAATTTGGATATAAAATCCTTCGCCATATGATTTTTATAAATGTCTTCCAAATCTGCAGTTATCTTTATATTGTATTGAATTCCTTTTGAAATTGGTTCCAGAAGTCGAACCTTTACTTGCGTTAAATCTTCATTAAAAAGAATTGCGTTTTCAACAGGTGGTTCAATGAAAAAAACTGAATGAAAAGATTTTTTTATAACAGGTTTTGAAAATTTAATTTCAATTTCTTCTATCTCATTTTCCAAAATTGTTTCGTTTGAAGGATTAATGCTTATGACTTCCAGTTTTCCTTTATTTTTCTTCGTTGTAAATTTATAAGAAAATTTTTCCTTAAGGGATTTTCCATTGATATCTTCTGCTTGAGTACTGATGGTAAGTTCGTAATCATAATTATTCTGAATTCCACAAACAGGATAAAAAATCAGGGATGAACCATTTACAGAGAATATACCTGTGGAAACTTTTCCGCCTTCAACCAATGAAAAAGAATCCTTTACTTTTTCACCCTCAATGTTGGATGTAAAATTAACAACAATCTTTTCCATGTCGTATGAAACACCGCTAACTTCAAAATCGTTAATCAAAACTTCAGAACAGGATACAAATAAAAAAACAAAAAGATAAATTATTCTGCAAAATATTCTATATATATACATAAATCCTTCTTCATTGTTTCCATGAAACTGTTTTTAATGCCATTTTCTCCACCGGATACTAACAATTCGTAATATACTGGTGTTTCTTTCGTGCTCAAGGAAATGTTTCCATATTCAAGCATAAGTCTGTTTGAGGTAAGCCATGTTACCTGTTTAAGATATGGATTGGATGCAGTTAAAGGAAACTTCAATTTAAGTTTTATTTTGTCCACTATATTTTTATAATCCGTAAAATCAAAAACAGTGCTGAAATTCATAGTTATTGTGAAAAAATATTCTGTTTCAGTTTCATTTATTTTAATAGATTTTTTCTCATCAAAATCAATCTTGTAACAGTTTATGGATACATCATTGGGGTCTATTTCTGTTTGATTTAATTGCAAGTCTATTATTTCAAGGTAATTTTCTTTAGGGATAAAAAATAAATTTTCCCCTTGTCGTAATTTAAGGCCTGATTTGTCAGTAACACATCTGTCTATTTTAATTTCATATTTCTGCTGAGGTCTATAATTCGTCTTAGGAATAAATGCAAAACAATAACCTTCTTCATCCATTGGATTTATAATGCCATCTAAATATGGAGTTATAGTAATTCCATTTTCAATTGTTTCTAAATCCATAGGTTTTGAAAAAGTAAAATACAGGCCATCAGTTCCTTTCAATTCTGATATTTCTTGGTCAGATAAAACATAATCTCCTCCAACATTTATATATCTTTGCGCTTTTAAAAGTTCAGGAAGTTCTGTATCGATTGGTATTTCAAAATTCAATTCATATTCTTTCAAATGATAACCATCCACAGAAGTCAGCTCTTTAATTTGAATTTTATAGAGTGTATTTGTTTTCCATTTTCCTTTTGGAACTATAGTTATGGATTTGTCTGAATCACAGAATTCCTGCGTAAAATCTTCGTGAGGATAAATCTTTATATTTTCATATAGATTTTTAATATCAATTGGTTTTGAAAAATACAGTATTAAGGGTGACTTTACATCATCCGGATAAACAGTAGTATTTTCCAATAACTCTGGTATTAAAATTGGGTTTCCAAAATAAAAATTTCGGACAATACAGGCCATTATATTTTGTCCATCAATCTTAAGATAACCGTTCATTTTTAATTGATATAAATATCCTTTTTTCCAGCCTTCTTCAGGCTTTACCATAAGAATGTTGTATTTCCAATGAAATTCCAACTTGAGCTGAATATTGCCTGCAGCAATAGAAATTAAATCTTCTGCATCTATTTGATTGCAATCACCTGAAAAAGTAAAAACAACATATTCATCTTCAAAAAATGTTGCATTTTCATTTACTGAACAAATAATTCCTTCATCTGAAAAAGATATAAGATTACAAGAAATATAAAAAAGTGAAAAAAAGTAAACTAGAAAATTATTGAATTTCAACAGCTTCACCTTCCTTGAGCATAAGAGACGGCAGGTTTACAATCATATCGTTTTCTTTTAAACCTTCTTCAATGTAAAGCAGACCATTTTTTTTACAATAAATTTTGATTTTTCTATAAAAAACATGGTTATTTGAAATGCATAAAACCATTGGATTTTCCAATTCGTCATACAAAAGGCAGGATTCTGGAATTGTTAAATATTCAAGATCATTAATTAAAAGAGTGCAATTAATAAACATTCCGGGCTTTAAAATATTATTGCTGTTGCAAATTTCAGCCTTTACACAAAAATTTCCTGTTACTGGATCAGCAACGGGAGAAATTTCTGAAACAAAAGTTTCAAATGATTCTGTTATTGAAGGAATTGCAACTAGAAGCTTACTGTTGGTTTTGTATTTTCCTATTTCCTGTTCCTGCACATAAAAAACAGCATTCAAGTTTGAAGTATCAAATATAACAAAGCAGGTTTCATTTTCTGAGACATGATCACCAATTTGAAAATTGCAAGTCGCTACAATACCGGAAACTGTTGATTTGATTTTTAGCTCATCCATTAATAATTCCATATTCAATAAACTTTTTTTAACTGAATCCACACGAGTCCTTTCCTGAACAACTGCATTAGAGGCCTGCCTTGAATTTATGTTTACAATTAAATCCTTTATTTCTTTTTGAGATACAGGAACTTCATATCCAAATTTTTCAATATCTTCATTTCTGAACCCAACGGAACTAATTTCATATTCTTTTTTCATAACTTCTACAGAAGTCTTCAGTTGTTCAAGATTCATTTCTTCTTCACATAGCTTAGATTCCGAGATTCCACCTACAGAATAAAGTTCCTGACTTTTAAGGAAACATTTCTTTTTGTATTCATATTCTTTATCTGTCTGCTGAATTTGCATATTAAGTTTTTCCAAGCATTTCATCTGTTTTTCAATGTTAAGCCTTTCAGTTCTAACGTTGTCTTCTGCAATCAGCAAGGAAGCTTCTGCCTCAGAAAGGTTGTTTTCATACATTTCCTTTTGGTTTTCCAACTGAACATTTCTTAAATTTCCCAAACACTGTCCTTTGTTTACAAAATCACCTTCCTTTACATTTAAACTTACTAATCTTCCACTGACTAAAGAAGAAACATTATGCTTTGATTTATAACTTAGGGTTCCCAGAGTTTTTATTGTATTTTCAATTTTTTCTTTTTTAACTGAAATTGCTTCAACTTTAACTGGATTTCTATTTATTAAACTGTCTTCATCTTTGCAAGAAAATAACAATAGGATTGAATAGAATCCAAGCAGAATTTTAAATCCATTTATTTTATGTTTCAAAAATATCCTCCTGAAATATTTGAAGTTAACTTTTCAATCATTTTGTTAATCAAAAAAATCTGCATAAAAGTTTCATGCAAGCATAATTTTTTTTTCATGAATTCAATTTGATGTTCAAGTAAATCCAAAGTTCTTTTTTTGCCCTGTTCAACTTCTTTTTCAATTATTAAATTAAGTTTTTCGTTGACGGTGATTTCTTTTTTCTGAATCTCCATTGAAATAATCAGCTGTTTTTTTTGAACCAAAAGGTTACATATGCTCATTTTCAGTTTGTCTTCAAATTCTAAAAATGAAAGTCGTTGATTGCAGAAATTTAGTTTTTCTAATTTTTTTTGACTTTGAATGGCAAACTGATTTTTTGACGACGACTGCCCATAGGAAGTGGATTCCAAAAGGACATTTTTCTCTGATGAAAGGTTTTGTGATCCCTGAAATGATAAAAATGGATTCCGATCAAAAGAAAAAGAAATCATCAACTGGCATTTAGGTCCGTGCAATGGATAATCCTCCCCTTGAAAACTGATACCAGGTTGAATTGAAATTATCGGAAGATAAAATGCCTTTTCCAATTCCTTTAACTTTTCAGAATATTCAAATTCAATCTTAAGTTTTTTATACTCCAAACTGTTGCTCAAACTCTGATGGAAAATTGAATTCAGATCATCATCTGTGCTTATGATTTCATTTTCTAAATTTTCACTCGGAATCACAATTAATTCATCCTCAAACATCATTCCCAAAAGATTTTTTAAACTGGAATTGAGTTGAAATATCCTATCTTCTATTTCTACCAATTCCTTTTCCAGCTCAAGACATTTAATCTCATAGTCAAGGTAATCAGTTTCAACTATCAATCCTAAAGAAAATTCTTTTTCTATGGCCGCTTTCCATTTTTTTGAATTTTTAATTGTCTGCAAAAACACTTCTTTATTTTTTAGTTCTTTTTGGCATTCAAAATAAATTTTCATTATTTGAAGGCAATGATCATTAATATTTTCTTCATTCATCAACTGTTCAAACAAAGCTTCTATTTTTTTTAGTTTGTATTCATTTTTTTGTTGACCAGCATCATAAAGAAGCCAGGAAAAACCAATGCTTAAGTTTTTATTTTTGTAATCATTTGAACTTGGATTCACAATTGAAGAATCATTAAATGAAATGTTAACTTTCGGAATGAAAGCACCTATATCTTTCCTAGCGCTACAAACTTCTGCTGATGCACTCTGTCTTGAAATCAATATTTTTTTATTGTTTTCAAGTGAATATTTTACTGCATCTTCACAGGACCTGACTTTTACAATATTTTGGGCGGTAAGGTACCAAGGAAATATAAGTAAAAGTAATAAAGTAATTTTTCTATATGTTTTCATAACCTCATTTCTATGACTTTTGAAATGCATTTCATAATGAACTTTTCCTGAACTTCAGGTGACTGAAAAGATTCTTTACCGGTAGAATATTCGGAAATGACCGCCACAGCATTTCCTTCTTTGTCATAAATAAAAAAAGAAATGAACAGGGAATGAAGAAATTCAGCATCCGATAGAAATGACCTGTCATACATTTTTATTTCAAGATTATAAGTATTCTTGCATTGAGAAGATGCATAACTTAAATAACTCTGAATTATTGTAAAAGCCTGCTCCTCAACTATGGATTTTTTAACACCATCTACATTTGCATCTATGGTTAAAATTTCCATGTTTCCAGAGCCGTTTCTTAAATCTGCAGACAATGAATGAGTTTTTAAGGTTTCACAGCCTGAAAAAAATAAAACTAAGAATACTAAAAAAAACAAATGGTTTTTCATTAATGCTCCGTTGTAAATTTTATTCATTGTGATTTTTCGGATTATATTTAATAAGAAGCTCGGCTTTACCAAAATATTCATTAGATTCTTTTTCCATGCCGAATTCCTTATAAATTGATGCAAGATCCAGAAAAACAAATGCACACTCCGCAAGGCAGTCCTCGGCTTTTTTTTGGAAATACAATCTGCTTTTTAAATCTTTTCTCTTTTTACCTAAATAAGAATAAAGTGCATAAACCCTAAAATCACTGCTATTTTCTTCTGTAAGTTTTGCAAGTATTGTTTCCGCCAGTTCATATTCCTTTGTTTCGATCAATGCCTTTATTAAAAAAAATTTGGCATCGATAAAACATGGCTTCTTCTTCACAATTTTATTCAAAAGGTGAACAGATTCTTTTTTTCTTCCTGTATAAAACAGAATCTTTGATTTTAATAAAAGTCCTTTTAGAAAGATTTCACTTGAACTTGCGATTTTATTGCATTCTTTTTCAGCATTGACAAAATCCATATTTTTATAGTAATTCAACGCTTCTCTGTATTGTCTTTCTGACTCCGTTGTTTTACAACTGAAACATAAAAGACAAACGATAACTGTAGAAAATCCAATAACTGACGTTTTTCTTTTACTGGTTAATAACATAATCAAGCCTTTCCCTTATCTTTCCTGTTGTTGATGCATATCTTTCCCTAAGTTCTTTTAATGCATTTTCATTCCTAATATTTCTCTTAATGTATTCCTCAGCAAAAAACACATACTTGTTGTCAGGCAATGAAAAAAGTTTGCAGATTAAATCTAAAGCCTCCTTATCTTTTTCAAGATTTAATCTTTCGACAATCCTTTTAATCTCTGAAAATGAAAGTATTTTTTTTGAATCGCTTTCATTAAAACCCAATTGTTTACCAATTCCACACCTCGCATAATCTGAATATTTATTTTTTGAGGATATATTCAGTATTGATTCATAGCATTCAGTAGGCTTAATATTTAAATTTTGCTTTTTAACGCATTCTGCAACCAGGTAATGGTAGCTGGGAAATTTTTCAAAGCTATTCTTCAATGAAAGAAGTGCTTCAAGATCTCCTGTGTCAATAGTATTTGAAAGAACTTTATTTTTTATTTTCAAATACCTGCAGATTAGAGGATCAGTTTCCTTTAAATCTTCTACGTTTCCAATATTTTTTATAGAAGCAGTAATAAATCCAATGGCTCTGTTAACTTCAGGAGCTTCTGGTTTGCCTTCATATTTTATTTTTAAGGCCTGAAGGTTCCTAAGAAATTGCCTGTTATCATTTTCAAAAAAACAAGAGGCATACTCATAATCCAGACAGGCACTTACAATTGATTCGAAAATCATTCCTTTTTTTTCATACACATTGCTTGTCATCTGCCCCAGACCATAGAAATATTCTCCTTCCTCAAATAGATGATTCAATAATGAAATAGATTCCTCATACTTTTGTTTTTCTGCAAGAAGAATCGAATAGAGTTTCTTGTCTTCAAGGCTTGCATTATCACGATTATTTTTAAAAACCTTGTCTAAAGAATAAAAAGCCATCTCTTTATCCCCCATTGCAAATAGAATTTGGCCTTCAAGAAATCCATATTTTGCGCCGATTTTTTTTATGGACATTGCTTTTCTGCAGCAACTAAGACTTTCGTCGAATTTTTTCTGTTTTAAAAGAATTGAAGCTTTAAGCCCATAATAGTTGCACAGATATTCTTTGGAAATTGATTTTTTTTCAAGAAATTCTGCCCGTTTAAGATATTCCCAGGCCTTTTCAAAATCATTTGACAAAACATAAAGAGAAATCAGATCAACTTTAGATTCAAAGAAATCAGGATTTTCAATGTCATAGTCATATACGACCTGATGCAGCCTGTTGCCTTGAATTCCAAGGAGCTTGATTGATTCGTATTCTGCCAACTGATTTTTTTTGGTACAGGAAAGAAACAAAGCGGCAATTGCCAGACACAAAATTTTAAAAACATTTTTTCTTTTCATGGAAAAAAAAATAAGAAAAAGACTTTCCAGAAGCAAATCTATTTCAAGAAAATCAAAAAAAATTATTGAATTATTTAAAATAAAAAAAGGAAACCTAACAACTTTTGTCAGATTTCCTTTTCATAAGGTTTTAGAATCAATTATGCTTCTGCAATGGCTTCTACTTCACACAGAACATTTTTTGGAAGGCTTTTTACGGCAACGCATGAACGGGCTGGTTTTCCCCCAAAATATCTTGCATACACCTCGTTGAATTTTGAAAAATCCCCCATGTCTGCAAGGAAGCAGGTGGTTTTCACTACCTTCCCTGCAGAACTTCCTCCAGCCTTGAGAACCGCACAAACATTTTTGCATGCCTGCTCAGCCTGTTCTTCTATACCGCCTTCAACGATTTCTCCGGTAGCAGGAACAATTGCAATCTGTCCGGATGTAAAAATAAATCCTCCAGAAATATATCCCTGAGAATATGGTCCAATAGCTTCCGGTGCATCTTTTGTAGAAATTACTGTCATGATTTTTCCCCCATTCTCTGTTCCTTAACATCAGGATGGTCTTCGTAAAACTTAACCTGTTCCTGTGTAAGTTCCTTTCTTTTTTCTATGAGTTCAAGATTGATTTTTGCAATCTGCCTGTAAAGTTCCATGAACGGAATTGGTTCACTGTATTCTGATTCAATCTTCGCTTTCTTAAAGTTTTTACTTTCATGTCGCCACTTGTCTTCGTCTGCTGCAGTCCAACCTGAAATTTCAGGCTTTGCAAGGGTCTTCAATTTTATAACTTCTACAACTTCGAACCACTTCTTGCCTGTAAATTCTTCAATGGCCTGCCTTAGTTTTTTGTCGCTTACAGGAGCCTTAACCTTGATTCCGTTTTCATTGTATACAAGAACCTGAGGATTTTGCTCCTTGAAAATTCCGTAGATTTCGCTTGCAAAAAATTTGTCTTCAATGCTTTTGTCTGCAAATTTATAGCTGTAAAGGGCACCCCAAAGTCCGGTCGTAAGGGATTCCCTTTTTCTTAGGTTTGTTACGGGGAAAATAAAAGCTTCAGTAATGTGAAGGTTTTCCGGAAGAACTTTGTTCATGGCTTCTATGAATACTGCAGGATCAAGGTCTTCATAAAGGAGGCAGGATGCGGTTTCCTCATAAGATGGAACTCCAAGGGTCATGGCAGTTGCAAATTCAAGCCTTGGAAGTGGATTGAATCCTGATGTAAACACAAAACGAAGGCCGGAGCGCAAGATAGCCTTGTGGAAAATTTCAACCTGAGAAAGGTATGCTGTAAATTCTCCGCCATCCTTTCGCTGGAAATTGAAAAGAACGCGGTACATAACCTGAATGTTGCATTCAGGCACTACTTTTGGGGCTGCAACCGTCTTATTTTGTAGACTGTCTGAGACAGATTCAATTTTTTCTGGGCTGTAAACTTCAACATTTTCTGCTGTATTGCAAATGCCGCACTTGTGGTCGCAGTTGCTTGTACACTTAGAAGTAAGGACACTGTTTACGCTCTTTTCCCATTCATTCTTGTAAAATGATGGTGCAGGTCCAAGGCTAACTCCACTCCACGGCAGTTCTTCATCCATGGTCCAGTTTCTGTATATGCTGCCCATTACATCGTAATCAGCCTCGCCAAAGGCTTCCTGCCACTTGCAGAAATTTTCCCTCAAATATTCATCCCAGGCGTCAAATCTTGCACCCTTTTTGTAGGCACTGTAGATCACTTTGCCTGCCCTAAAGTCACCGCGACTCAAAAGGCCTTCAAGGATGGTAGCATCAAAATTATGGCGGCCAATCTTGAATTTTCCCTTTGGAAGATTCTGATAGATGTAGTTGATTTTTTTCTTTGCTTCATCCGGTGTAATCTGCCTCATTCTTTCATAGGCTGTGTGGGGTTTTGGTATGAAAACACCAACATTTACATTGCACTGGATTTTAGTTCTCCCCTGAAGAGGAAGAAGGAAGTCAACGATGGCTCTTTCTTCAGTTCCTTCAGCCCCTGGTTCAAGCTTTTGGTCCGAAAAATAATCTCCCAAAGGAAGTCCAATCATGAAGTAAAATTTTGCACTGCTCCAGCCGCGCTTTTTTGCCTCGCGAACAATCTCTTCAAGATGCTGCGCGTAAACTTCCTTGTTAAGGCTAAGTTGCCACATTTCAGTTGGAGTTTCAACGGCAAATGTCAAACCGCTTTTCCTTACGGAAGAAAGTTTTTCAAGAATGTCCAAAGACATGCTGTTTACTTTTAACGACGGAAGCTGGAAAGAAACATTGAAGCCCCTGTACCTTTCATTGAGCAAATCCAAAAGGCCACCCACATCAGGAAAGTCTGCGCTGGAAAGTGAATTGAGGCTTATTTCTCGATACCCTGCATCAAATACAAGGTGATCGATTTCATCGATAATAAGCTTTAAATTCTTTACGCGGGTTGGCCTGTAGTAAACGCCTGCATGACAGAAACGGCATCCATTGGGGCATCCTCGCATAATTTCAATTACACCGTGATCCTGTACAGGTCTGTTGGAAGGCAACGGAAACCATGAAGGAATTGATGGAACAAGACCAAAGTTGTTCTGAACGGCACGGCGGGCAACTTTTTTTTCAGATCCAGTGCATTTTCTTTTTGTCCAGATGAATTTCTTCGTTTCCATCAGGGAAATCATTTCTTCCCTTGAAGCACCTTTTTCCTTCATTGAGGCAAGTTCGGAAACCAATTCAAAAAGCACCGGCTCAGCTTCACCGATTATGAATGCGTCAAAAAAATCAGAGAACGGAGCTGGATTTGTCACTCCACAACCACCTGCAATTACAATTGCATCACCTTCTTTTCTGTCTGATGCAAATGCAGGAACCTTGCCGTCTTCAAGCATGGCAAGAACTTCAGTAATTCCAAGTTCATATCCAATGGAAAAACCTATCATGTCCGTATTGTTGAGGGGAATTCCAGTTTCCAGAGTATAAAGAGGCACATCATTGCTCTTCAATAATTCTTCAAAATCAGGTGCAGGAGCAAATACCCTTTCACAACGAACGTTAGGCAGTTGATTCAAGCCGTTGTAAATGATTTTTACAGCAAGATTGGACATGGCAATTTCATACATGTCAGGAAATGCAACGGCAAAATTAAACAAACGGTCGTTATCTGAGTGTTCTTTTATCGTAACACCAAATTCACCGCCCACATATCTTGAAGGAACCTGTACTGAATTGAGTAAAGGACCAAATGATTCCAATGGTTTGATAAGTTTCATCTGTTTCCTTTTTATATGGCAGAACTGAAATCCAAACGACGGCTGTTGATGCTCATTATGAGGCCAATGGCAATCATGTTTGTAATCAATGCAGAACCACCGTATGACATGAAAGGCAAAGGAATGCCGGTGATCGGCATGATCCCCATAACCATCCCTACATTAACAATAAAGTGATAGAAGAACATTCCTAATATTCCGCTTGCAATGTAACAGCTGTAGTTGTTTGTAGTCTGCTTAATTACATAAAGAATTCTCAAAAGAATGCATAGGAATGCGGCATACATCGCTACTCCGCCAATGAACCCCATTTCTTCAGAAAAAATGCTGAAAATAAAGTCCGTGGACTGTTGAGGAAGGAATCGCCTGTGGCTCTGACTCCCCTGAAGGAATCCTCTTCCAAGCAAACCGCCGGCACCAATTGCTGTCTTTGACTGAATGATGTTCCAGCCGGCCCCCTTGGGATCACTGTATGGATCAATGAAAACAATGAGGCGGGCAATCTGATATGGTTTCATAACCTTTCCAGCAGCAACTGAACCAAGTATTGAAATTGTCAAAATTCCGAAAGCGTATGTAATCCAATAGTAATATTTCTTTCGGAAAAGAATGAAACCGATTACACCGATTACAGTAATTCCAAACAATGCGACAAAAACAAGCATCCTCAACTTAAAATTTGTAAGGATGTGAATTGCAGGAACCGATTTTCTGAGGATTTCAGTTTCCCAGACAGGGAGAACCGTAAGAACAACAGTTGTCATACCTGTAAAAAATACAATAAGAAGGTATCTTACAGGAATATTTGCCATGAAGCACATGAAAAGAAATGTAGGAAGAAATACCGTAGCAGTTCCAAGGTCAGGCTGAAGGAGAATCACTCCCATAGGGATTCCAAGGATTACAAGGCTCTTCAAAAATCTTTTTGTTGGATCCTCATTCTGTGAGCCTGCCAGATATTTTGAAAGGAAAAGAATGAATGCAATTTTAGTCAATTCAGAAGGCTGAATTCCAAAATCACCAACACCGATCCAGCTGCGCGCACCGTTTACAAGCCTGCCGAAAAATCTTGTATAGAGGAGCATTGCAATCATTGCTACATAAAAATGCAGGGAATACTTATTAAGCTGTCTGTAATCAAAGGCTGAAACAGCAATGAGAAGAACAAGGCCAATACCAAGCCATATAATCTGCTTTATGTATTCCCTGGACACATTGACACCGTCAGAATTAAAACCTGAAGAATAGATGAAGGCAATGCCAATTGAAGTTAAAAAAACAATGCAGAGGAGAAGAAGATAATCAATCTTGCTGATAAATTTAAGTTTCATTCTCGCCTTCCTCCCTGTACTGCCTGCTGGTTCAACAGATAGCGGAACTTAAGTGCATCGACGGCTTCATCAAAAGTCTGGTCATTGAATAGACCTTGAATGATGATGTTTGTTGCATAAGGAGCCCACCATTCCCATTTATTGGCTGCTTCAACAAGAACAACCACAACATACTGATCTTCCACAGGAGCATCATATGGCGCGTAGGCTGCCATCCATGAATGCCAGTGGTCTTTTCCATAACCGTTAACTTCTGCTGTACCAGTTTTACCGGCAATCTGAACTGTAGTATTGTGCATAGGATAAACTGCAGTACCATCGGAAATTGTGTATCTCAATGCCCTCTGGACTTCTTTCCAGACTTCAGGGGCAACTGTAGACTGGTGAAGTATTTCAGGTTTAACTTCCATGACAACTTCATTGTGCTGTGAAGGATCCCGAACTTCCTTGAGGAGATGCGGTTTGTAGATTTTTCCGCTGTTGCATACCATGGCCATCATGTTGGCAACATGAAGAGGCGTTGCAAGGGTATATCCCTGGCCGATGGATATGTTCATGGTATCACCGCCAAGCCATTTTTCACGGTATTTCCTCCACTTCCACTGGGCGGTAGGAACAGTTCCCGTTGCCTGTGCAGGAAGATCGATTTCAAGACTCTGACCAAAGCCAAATTCCTGTGCATACGAAGAAATGCGGTCAACGCCAAGATAGTCTGTACCGATTACCCAGAAGTAAACATCACAGCTCTGTGCAAGACCATTTTTCATGTCAAGCCAGCCGTGACCAGGAACACCGACATGGCATCGGAAAACACGGTCACCGTAAGTAATTCGACCTGGACATTCAATCTTTTTTTCTGAAGGAAATACTTTTTCTGAAAGCATCGCCGTGGACATGATTGTCTTGAATGTAGAAGCAGGAGGATACTCTGCATTTACAACTCTATTCAGCATAGGCTTGTCTTTGTCATTTGCAAGCTTTGAATACTGAAGGGAATAATCATCTGTGGAAAAAACATTTGCGTCAAAATATGGATATGACACCATGGCAATGACTTCACCGGAAGCAGGTTTCAGGACTACGGCAGCACCTATTCGTTCACCCAAGGCTTTTTCTGCAAGGCGCTGAATGCGGCTGTCAATGGTGAGGATAAGGTTTTTTCCGCTTTTAGGAGGAGTTACCACAGGCTTATCGTTAAGGATACGGCCATGAACATCAACTGTACGGCTGATGGTACCAGGTTCTCCCTTAAGAAGGCTGTCATATTGGCGTTCGATACCTGTTTTTCCAACGACAGAGTTTGCTTCGTAACCACTGTTGAACATAATGTTCAGTTCTTCACTGGTGATGTTGCCAACATAGCCGAGAACATGGCATATAGAACCGGTTTCAACATAGTTCCTTACGGGTTTGTTTCTCCAGGATACGCCCGGAAGGTCCGTAAGGTTTTCTGCAATATTTGAAATTACTTCAAAAGAAACATTTGTCTTTATTTCAATGGGAGAAAAACTGTTGCGGATTCTTTTGGGAATTTTATTGTCAATTGTTGATTTTGAAATTCCAAGGTATTCCGCAAGCTTTGTTGCAACAGTATCAAAATGGTCGCTTGGGATTTCGCCTGGTCTCATGTCGACGGCAAAGGAATCCGTATTGATAACCATAGGTAGCTGTGCATTACGGTCAAATATTTCGCCGCGCTGAGGCGTAATTGTAGTAATTGTACTAGAAATGCGAACCGACTGTTTGCGGTATGATTCACCATTGATGATCTGAAGTGAAAACAACTTGAGTACATAGATAGAAAAACAGACAACTACAAGAAGAAAAAGAAAAGCAACCTTATAGTTTTTTCTTACAGAATTGTCTGTGTGCCTTACGTCTTCAAAGGCAGTATTTACATAATGACTCTCATTCATCAGTTTACATTCTCCGGCCTAAGAACAAGAGAATTCTTGAACACCCTGAGCAGTCTGAACATGAAAGGTGCAAGAAAACTATTTGCAAGAAGTTCGAATGCAAAAGAAAAGGAAATGATTTTATAGGCAACCGTTACAGAAGGAAAAAGCAAAGAAATAACCTGTACAAGAAAAACCTTCATTACAGTTGCAATCAATACAATGAGGAATGGAACTACAAATCCTTCAGTATTAAGTATCTTGCAGAATTTACCCCCTGCATACCCGATTATGGTTCTGAAAAGACAGTTGAATCCAAGGGGACATGCTCCAAGGAAATCCAGGAACAGGCCGCTGAAAAAACCTGAAGATTCACCATAAATTTTCCCGTTATGAAGTGCAATAAAAACAACACAAATCAAAGAAATATCCGGAATGGCAGGAAGAAAAGTTATGTTTGAAAGTACAGCCGATTCAAATACGGCAGTAGTCAAAAGTATGATTATGCTTGTAATGAAAGTACGAATCATTCTGCACCTTCCTTTGCACTATTTTCAATTTTTGGTCTGTCATTTCCATACTTGTGATCAACAACAAGAACTGTTTCCAGCCTCATAAAATCAATTACAGGATCAATTTCAATCTGAAGGGAAGAATCATAGTCAAGGACCGTAATCTTTGAAATTCTTCCGATCGGAATATCCTTCATGTAATTGTCATTTTCACCGCTGGTAACAACAAGGTCGCCATGGTTAAAGTCATCGAGAACCCTTTTACGAATGTAATTGAGCATCAGTGGGCTGTCATAAGATCCAGATCCGCTGATGATTCCTATATCACGAGTATTCTGAATGCGTGAAGAAATGTTGCACTTGGAGTCATAGACAGGCATTACAAGGCTTGTACTCAATCCTACCGTAACAACCTTTCCAACAACGCCAATGTTACCGTTCTGGATTGCTATTACTGGCATACCCTTTCTGATTCCGCTTCTGGAACCTTTTCCAATTGTAATGCCTGAGTAAAGATTGTCTGGATTACGGCCAATAATCTGGGCAGCAATATTCCTGTATTCAAGTTCAGTAGCAAACTGCAGCTGTTCCCTAAGGCGTTCATTTTCCTTACGGATTTCAGTATTGTTTCGCTGCATGAATTCGTAATCCTTAAGTTTTTCAGTCAAGGCCTTGTATTCCTTTTCAAGCAAAACAACATCATGAACTGCCGTTATGATTCTTTTGCCAAAACCAAACACATTGGCAACGCCTTCCTGAACGGAAGAAACCAAAGAGAACCCAACAGTATTAAAGTTCACAATGAAACTTCCACTGTGGAAAGCAAGCCAATTACCGCTAAGGAGAATGAAAAATGCAAGCAGAATTTCTGCAGTCCTGAGTTTCAGGGACTTTTTTATTCCGTTCATTAGTCGTTAAGGTTTGCGTAAATAGATCTGCTCGAAGACATTGCCTTGAAAAGTTCGAATGCTTCACCAGCACCACGTGCAACACTTTCAAGAGGCTTTTCAACAAGGAGGACAGGAACATTTGTCTTTTCCTTAATAAGGTCCTTCAATCCCTTGAGCATGGAACCACCGCCTGCCATAACAATACCGCGTTCAATAATGTCTGCAGCAAGTTCTGGAGGTGTAACCTGGAATACCCTCTTGATTTCGTCAACAATCTTGTTTACAGGTTCTTTAAGGGCCTCACGTACTTCAATTGAATCTACTTCGAGACGGCGAGGAAGACCTGTGATGGCGTCATTACCCTTGATTTCAACCTTGCGGATTTTGTCGCCGTCAGCAGTTTTTTCTGCCATGGCATTACCGATTTCAATCTTAAGTTTTTCCGCTGTCTGCTGGCCGATAACGAGGTTGTGTTCCTTGCGAATATACTTGATGATTGATTCATCAAATGCGTTTCCACCTACACGAATGGAACTTGTAACAACCATACCGCCAAGAGAAATAACTGAAACTTCAGTTGTTCCTCCACCAATGTCACATACCATGTGTCCTGCCGGTTCATAAATAGGAATTTCTGCACCGATTGCAGCAGCAAGGCTTTCTTCAATAAGCTTAACTTCCTTTGCACCGGCCTTGAGGGCTGCAGCCATTACGGCATCCTGCTGAACCTGTGTAATGCAAGACGGAATACCGATTTTCATGCGGATTGACTTGAAAAGGTGATGTTTTGGAATAACCTTGCGGATAAAATATTTAAGCATCTTTTCAGTAGAATCACTGTCAGAAATAACACCATCTGCAAGAGGTCTAATCGCTTCAATGTCTCCTGGTGTTCTCCAAAGCATGCTCTTTGCTTCTTTACCAACTGCAACAACACGGCCAGTTCCCTTTTCAACTGCAACAACAGAAGGTTCGTCAACAACGATTCCCTGACCTCTAACATAAATCAAAGTGTTACAGGTACCAAGGTCGATGCCAATATCTGTAGTAAAATTATCAAAAAAACCCATGCTTTTCCTCCCGGCATATTTTTTTAATTCGTAAATTTAATCTCCATGCATCAAGACATTTTGCTTAAGGCTCCAGGATGATTGAACTGAATTTTCAGACATCTTCTCCATTCGGCCCTAGCCTTGATGGTGTCACCCCTGGATTCATAGATAACACCGAGGCCATAATGTGCATCAGCACAATTATCGTCTTTCTGCAGAATATAATTGTATTCTGCCTCTGCCTCATCATAGTTGCCCTCGTTAATGTATATCTGTCCCAAAAGGATGTGACTGCTATTTAAAAGTTCTTCATTGCTGCTGGTTTCAAGAACCCTTACAAGATACTGCTTTGCAACGGAATGCTGTTCATTCTTGCAGTATTGCTTTGCAATGTCAAACAGTAAAGTGTCCGATTCCCGCACAAGAAGGGCCTGTGTAAAGGCGGCAATGCTCAAGTCTGTTTCACCAAGGGAAGCATAGCTCAATCCAAGCAAAAGAGGAATATCGTCAGAATAATACCCTTTTTCCTGTGCATCGGAAATATATTTAACAACAAGATCTGAATAATAATGATAGTTTGAAAGTTTGTCTTTGTAAAAATATGATCTGCCCAACATGTATTCCAGCTGGGCAATGGAATCCTGTCTGCAGTTACGCATCGCTTTTCTAAGGCTAAAGATTGCTTCGTCAAGATAAGCCAGTGCCTTCTGGTTGTCAGTTTCATATTCTGCGAGCATAAAGGAACTATAGCCGTGAAATGCAAGGGCGTTGTTGTGGTAAGGCTTATTTTCAAGAATTTCAAGTGAAGTATCATAGACGTTTCTGTATCCTTCCTGAGTATGAAGCTCCCAGTTTGAATACATTGAAGACACCGAATCTGAATTTAAGATTTTGTCACGGAATACTTTGACAAGAAAAAAAGAGAGAATAGAAATTAGAATTAAGCCTGATATTGAAGCAACAATACCAAAAATGACCAGTCGTCTTTTGTGGTAATAAAACTCCAGTCCATATCTCCCTTTCATTTATCGTCCCACCCAAATTTATTTGAAAAGGCTAAGGATATGGTAAGCCGGGTTCTGGAACATTACAAAGTAATGCGTGACCATCTATCCGCGACACCTGTCACCAAGTGACTCCAGCAACCTACCCGCAGTATAAGGCCGGAATCCAAACTGCTATCCGATTTTGCTCCAGATGAGGTTTACTTATGCCGTTCTGTTGCCAGAAACGCGGTAGGCTCTTACCCTGCCTTTTCACCCTTACCCGATTGCTCGGGCGGTAATTTTCTGTAGCACTGTCTGTCAGATCAGGGGCTATGCACAAGACAATGTACAGCTGCCCTTTTCTGCCCGGTTATTACCCGGCATCTTTTCCGGTGGAGCCCGGACTTTACCTCACTGCATTCAGGTATCATCACCTGAAGCAGCGCGATCACATATCCTTAATTTTTTTACGTTGGTTAGTTTAGACGGATACCTTGAAAATTAGTTTTCAAAGTCCATTGACGATGTATCTGGAGAATCCCCATCTCCCATATCATCAATTTCATCACCGAAGCCTTCTCCGTCAATAAGGTCTTCGTCTGTATCTTCAACAAGTTCATCACTCTGAAGTGAGTAAACTGTAGATTCGATTGATTCATCGTAGAACAAGATGCGGCTGCAGTAAGGACAGAAACGAATCTGGTCGTTGTGCCGAACTTCGTTTGCAAATTGTGCAGGGAGTACCATGTGGCATCCGTCACAAACATTGCCTGCTACAGCAACAATACCCTTGTTGTTGCGCCTGATGATGCGCTGGAATTTCATGATGATTTCAGGATTGATTCCTTCGCTCATCTGATTTTCTTTATCTGCAAGTTCTGAAAGTCTCTCGTTAAGTTCAGAAACTTCCTTGTCAAGGTTTTCACGCTGTTCGTTAACATCCTTTTCCGTTGAAGAAATGAATTCTTCGTGTCCATGAAGGATATCATTGAGTTCTTCAAGAGCCTTTTCTTCCTTCTGAAGTTCCTTGCGTTTTTCGTCTTCGACAGCAGTTGCCTCATCTATCTGCTTCTGAAGAATTTCATATTCGCGGTGAGTAGAAACGGCATCCATTCCCTTTTCACCTTCTTCACGCTTTTTCTGTGCTTCTTCAAGTTCTTCTCTGAGCTGAGCTACCTGAGCTTTCTTTTCTTCATATTCTGTATTTCTCTGAATGTATTCTTTCTTAAAACGATCGAGAGATTCTGTACTTCCGTCAAGCGTCTTTGGAAGTTCTTCTATCTTAGCCTCAAGCTTATATTTTTCAGCAAGTACATCCTGGAGTTCCTTAAGTCTTTCCAGCTGTTCTGTCATTGGCATTTCGTCTGTCTTCTGCATAAAGCAACCTCTTGTAGTAAATACATTTATGTATAGAGCATAAAATAAGCGTCAGTAAAGTTTACAGAAAATCTTTTTTTATGTCTACACGGTATAAGGCATCCAAGAAAAAAATACTTCTTCCTCGATGCCCTTAAACGGTGAATTTAGGAATCCATATAGTCGAGAAAACCAGTTGCACGGCGGGGATGTCGGAGCCTTCTGAGGGCTTTGGCTTCAATCTGACGAATTCTTTCGCGGGTAACATTGAAGTAAAGACCAACTTCTTCAAGCGTAAGGGAGTATCCGTCATCAAGGCCGAACCTCATCTTAATAACTTCCTGTTCCCTCTGAGGCAAAGTGCTCAAAACGGAACGAAGCTGTTCCTGAAGCAAAATATAGGCAGTCTGGTTTGCAGGATTTTCAACTTCCTTGTCTTCGATGAAGTCTCCCAATGAACTGTCTTCCTCTTCTCCGATCGGAGTTTCAAGGGAAATAGGTTCACGGGCAACATTTTTAACCTGCTTAACGCGGCTCAAAGGCCATGAAAGCTGTGCTGCGATTTCTTCGTCTGTAGGTTCGCGCCCAAGCTTCTGCATGAGCTGGCGGCTTTCACGGACAACCTTGTTGATCTGTTCAATCATGTGCACCGGAACGCGAATTGTACGTGCCTGGTCAGAAATTGAACGGGTGATTGCCTGACGGATCCACCATGTGGCGTATGTTGAGAATTTATAACCCTTGCGGTATTCAAATTTTTCAACGGCCTTGATGAGACCGATGTTGCCTTCCTGAATAAGGTCAAAAAGCTGAAGTCCGCGGTTCGTGTACTTCTTTGCAATGGAAACAACGAGACGGAGGTTTGCGTTGATGAGGCGGTTCTTTGCCCTTTCAAGCTGGCGTCGTCCCCTTTCGATTTCCTGCTTCATTTCGATGATTTCATCTACAGAGTTCTCGAAATCATATTCAAGTTCACGAAGCTTTCTGTCGATCTTCTGGATTTCAGTATAGTCTGAACGGATTTCATCGGCTGTAAGGCCAAGTTCCTTTTCAAGCTTCACTGATTCCGCACGAATGGCAAGACGGCGACCGATGCTTCTTAAGCCGACAGCATCCGTAATGCGGAGCTTTTTCATGCGGCGGTCCTGAATTGTATGATATTCGTCGATTTTCTTTGAAGCTACGATAAATTTATTGCTGAAAGTTTCGATTTCTTCTGTCTGGAGTTCGGCATCAACCACCTTTTCCTTGATTGCTTCGCGCAATTCGATGAGTTTTTCATCCTTGAAAATGTTCATAGATGGATCGTCAGTATGAAGCTGTTTCTTGAGCTGAATGTATTCAACCATCTGCTCGCGGACAGGCTTTACATATTCAACATAGCAGCTTCTGAGGCGTCTACGTTCTGCCATAAGCTCATTGATTTCCTTTCTGGCCTTTCCAGGTTCATGAGGATCAATTTTCTTATAGATTGTATGACAGATAGTATAAAACTCTGGAATGATCATTCCGGAATTGCTGATTACCTTCTTGATGATGTTGAGGCCTTCTTCCATCTGCTTTGAAAGTGTAACTTCCTGTTCAGCCGTAAGAAGATTTTCTTTACCGATTTCCCTAAGGTAAAGGCGAATCGGATCGTCAATGCTTGTATCCTTGTCGTTGGCAACGAGCCTGCTCTTTTCAAGACCTACATCCTGACCTTCTTCATCACCAAGAGCGTCTTCCGAATCGTCATCATCTGCTGCATCATCGTCTTCATCTTCATCAAGAAGTTCGTCTTCATCCATGACCTGAATGTTGTTCTTGGTAAGAATCTGAAGGACACCTTCCATTTTTGGAGAATTTACCACATCTGCAGTAAGAATTTCCGTGATTTCATCCCAGGAAATAATCTGCTTTGTGCTTGCATAATCTATAAGTTTCTTGACAAGTGGATCCTGTGTAAGTTCATCACCGTCAATTTCATCATCATCGTCGGAAAGTTCAGAAGAAGCCTGGTCCGAGATGGAATCGGAAACATCAGAATCTGAATCATCGTCGTCGGCAAGAGATTCACCGTCATCAAGACCTTCTTCCTGTTCGATGATTTCGTCTTCCACCTTCTTTGCCTTTGCTGCCTTCTTTGTCTTAGGAGCAGCTGCCTTTGCACCACTTTTTTTATCCGTTGATTTTTTCTCAGGTTGCTTTTTAGCCATTATTAACCCTTCATGTTGTGAATTTTGGAATCAACTTCCATTTTCTGCTTTAGAAGTTCTTCTAACTCAGCCCTGTCCTCTGGTAGAGAACTGCGGGAAAGCAACTCAATTCTTTCCCTAATCCTAAGATTCCTGTTTTCAAGAACCCTGTTTTTCAGATAGCGTATGCTCTCCTCCGCTGATTCAACGGCACTGTCCCTGTGGACATCTGCAGACTTTATCAAAAGTCCCTTAAGCTCGTCGTTTTCCAGTCGAATGAGAATATTGCTAACGGAAAAACTGTCGTTCATCAAACAGTCTTCCATGGCAGAATACAGCTGTCTGGAACTTTCTTCCCTAAGATCATCCAGTGAAATCTCTTCATGCATTTTCTTAAATAGAGCGACATCGGTTACTGCTGTCATAACAGCCTGCAGCTCGGCAGTTATAATTAATTTTTCTTTTTTTACTGCCGCAGTCTGATTGTTGTTTACCTGATTCAACTTTGCACGAACATTTTCACGGTTGGAGTAATCCCTGCGAAGTGCCTCCCTGTCAACTGCATAAGCCTGGCTAAACAATTCCAGGCAAGATTCCTTTTCTACATTAGACTGCAACGAATCAATATACTCAAAATATTCTAAAGAAGCTTTAGATTTTCCCCAGGGGGAGTCTTTAGGATACAATTCCTGCAGTTTAGAGATAAGAAATTCAAAATCAAATCTAGAACCGTTTACCTGCTTTGTCAAGTATTCAGCCCCAAAAGTGAGCATAATTTCTGCAGGATCCTTACCGCCCTGCAGCTGAACAACCTTTACAGGTATTCCCAGGCTCCTGCACATGAGTATGGAACGCCTGGTTGCCTTCTGCCCGGCACCGTCCGAGTCAAAGGAAAGGAGCACTTCATCAACAAAAGGTTTTATGATGTGAAGGTGCTCCACTGTCATTGCAGTTCCAAGGGTTGCAACGGCATAGTCTATGCCGCACTGGTGGTAGGCAATGCAGTCCATGTAGCCTTCGCAGAAGATTACCTTTTTGTTCCGCCTGATGCTTTCCTTTGCAAAATTGAATGCATAGAGGATGTTTCCTTTCTTGTAATGCATCAGTTCAGGAGAATTCTTGTATTTAGACTGGGCTTCAAAGTCGCTTCCACGAAGAAAACGACCTCCCATGGCAACACAGTCTCCATTGCGGTCAAAAATCGGAAACATTAATCTTCCAGAGAAAAATGCCGTATCAGGCCGCTTCCTGTTGAACAATCCAGAATTGTCAAGGAATTCCTTGGAATAATTTTTTCCTTCAAGGAATTTCCTTAGCCAGAACCTGTCTTCCGGACTGTATCCTATCTTGAATTTTTCAAGGGTTTCCTTTGTCAGCCCTCGGTCCGTAATGTAATCAAGGGCGAACTTGCCCGCAGGCGTTTCCATGAGGGCATAATGGAAAGTACCCGCAATCCTTGTATAAAGGGTTCTGTATTCTTCCTTTAACTTGGCATTGGGATCTTCCCTTTGCCTTTCGCTGCCGCCGTTTTCATATTTGAGTTCAACTCCGGCTTTTTTTGCAAGGAGGGATACCGCTTCTGAAAAGGAAACCTTGTCCATTTCTTTTATAAAATCTATGGCAGTTCCCGTAGCATGGCAACTGAAACAATAGTAAAATTTCTTTTCTGGTGAAACGCTGAATGATGGCGTTTTGTCCTGATGAAAAGGACAGCACCCCCACCAGTCGCGGCCTTTTTGGGTAAGCTGAACCCTTTCACCTACAACCTGTACGATATCGGTTCTATTTGAGACTTCTTCTATAGATTCGCGCGAAATGAAACCAGCCATTACTTTGAAATATAGTTTGTATTTTCAGCAGCCTTGTGTTCGTCAAAACTAGTGCTGAATGTATGCCTTCCTGAAGACGGATCAGTCAGTACAAAGAAATAATAGTTCGTTTTTGCGGGATTGGCAGCAGCTTCCAGTGCAATTGTTCCAGGATTTGAAATCGGGCCTTCCGGAAGACCAGCCCATTTGTATGTATTGTAGGGGCTGTCAATCTTAAGGTCCTTGTAGGTAATTCTGCCTGGATGGGGAAGGCCTTGAATTTCAGTGATTATGTATTCGATTGTGGCACACGAATAAAGGCCTATGTTGTGCTTCAACCTGTTTGTAAAGACGCTGGCAATTACGGGAGCTTCCTCCCTTATACGATATTCACGTTCAACAACAGACGAAAGAATTACTGTGTCATGGAGTTTTTTAGAGTCAAAATCAGCAAAAGAAGGAATTTCTGAGATTTTTGAAAAGAAATTGTCTGCCATTGTGCGGACAATTTCATCACCCTTCATTCCGTGGGTAAAGAAATATGTATCAGGGAAAAGGTAGCCTTCGAAATTCAAGGCCGGAATCCTGTACTCTTCAAGGAGTTTTTCATTCATGCAGGAAGCAAGGAATTCTGCAGCCGTGCACACATTTTTTTCTTCAAGGATTCTGGCAATCTTTGTTTTTGTCAGTCCTTCAGGAATGCTTACGCTTATGTACTCCTGTTCACCAGACTGAAGGAGGTCATACACTTCCCTGAGGTTCATGGAACTCCTGAGGGTATATGTTCCGCTTTTAAGGGTAAAGTTTTCATTCCTGTTAAAAAGGTTGAACCTTATGGCTATGTAAAGTAACTTTGAAGACCTGATGAATTTTTCTTTTTCCAGAGTTTCGGCAACAAGCTTTACGGATGTTCCTGCCGGCACACTGATTTTTCCCACATATTCATCTTCAATGCCTGTAACAGCCTTTGTCGAATAAAACCAGTAGGAAATTCCAAAAACAACGGCAACCAGTCCTGCTGCAATTATCCAGAGAAAAAAAGAAATAATGAATGCAAGTATTTTTTTTGCCTTGATCATAAGGTATATCCTTAGAGTACGATTTCCTGCCCTTCACGGGACATATGGATTTTAACCTCACTTCCCTTGGCATTGTACTTCTGATAGTTGATGCCGGCCGAAAGAATGGAATCGAGCTTCTTGTCGTCGTATGCAGGTTCATGATGGAAGAAATAAAGGTCGGAAACATTCCATATAGATGCAAATTCAACGGCTCGGCTAAAGGAACTGTGCCCCCAGTTTACCTTCCTTGCAGCTTCTGGATTTGTATACTGGCTGTCAAGAACAAGAACATCAGCATCCTGAAAATAGAAGTTTCTTTCTATGCTTTTGTCAAAATCACTTGGCTGAAGTTCAGCATCAGTGCAATATATGAATTTCTTGTGGTTTTCCTGAAAAGAATATGAGTATGAATCTCCCGGATGGAACATTTTGAGGCATTCAATCTTCATGCCGTAAAGCTCAAGCGGAACCCCTTCTTCTACTTTATGAAAGTGACACTGGTTCTTTACGGACTCCCAGCATCCGTTGGGAGGGAAAAATGGAGTTGAACTCTGTTTTTCCAAACTTTCTTCAACATCCTCAAATGGAGAATATATGTCGATTGTAACTGCAGGATTGAAGGAAGGTCCAAAAAAAGGAAAACCCTGAATGTGGTCCCAGTGAAGGTGCGAAAGAAAAATCGTGTAGTGCCTGTCTTCCGGCTGCTTTCCATACATTGCATAATCGCGGAGGCCTGTACCGCAGTCAAGGAGAATGACCTCTCCGCTTTTGGGCCTTAATTCTATGCAAGGCGTGTTTCCACCGTAAGTCCCGTAAATCCAGTCTGGCAGGGAAGAAATGAACTTCATTTTTGATTCGGCAGATTCCAGATCCTTTGGAGTCATCCTGGCTATGGCTGCCGTCAGCTTCGCCTGGACATTTTCATTGTTTAAAGGTTTAGGCAGTGATCCACGAACTCCCCAAAAGTGAATGAACATTATAGAGCCTCCCACATCAATAAACGAGAGATACGGGATTCGAACCCACAACCTTCGGCTCCGGAGGCCAACGCTCTATCCAGTTGAGCTAATCTCTCATTGAGTTTAAAAAGATATATCCTACTCAATATAATGTCAACGAGCCACGAAAATTTATAAATGATGGATAAAATCTCCAAAATTCCTATGTATTTGCTTATCAAATTGTTATATTTATAGCATAAAAATAAATTTTTTATTATATTGTTTTTATGGAACCAATCATTTTAGCATCAGCCTCTCCCAGAAGACAGCAAATCCTCAAGTCTCTTGGAATTCCCTTTATTGTTCATCCCGCAGACATCGATGAAACAATTCCCAAAGACATAAGGGTTGATGATGCACCAGAGTATCTCGCCGCAAAAAAAATTGACGCAGCAGTCAGAAGTTTGTCTCAGGACAGCGAAATCGGATGGGTTCTTGCCGCAGATACGGCAATTGTCTACAAGAATAGGATTTATGGAAAACCAAAGGACATTGACGAGGCCAGGTCTTTCCTGACACTCTTTCAGGGAAATACACACAAGGTAATTACCGGAATTGCCCTTTACAACGGCTTCCTTCACTACATGTCCTCCAGGACCAGCGTTAATAAGGTAACTTTTGCACCAATGTCCCATGAAGAAATCGAATGGTACCTTTCCACGAGCGAATGGCATGGGGCCGCAGGTGGGTACAGGATTCAGGAAAACGGTTCCTGCTTCATATCAAAAATAGAAGGCACAGAAAGTTCTGTCGTGGGGTTGCCTATATATGAACTTTGTGATATGCTACGCGAGCAAAATTATAAGCTTTTCGAAAGATAAGCCGTTCATTCGTAGAATGGGCAGTTTGCCGGGCATTTGACATTGCCGTGTGCTTGTCAGGTGTTGCGAAATCATCCGGACTGCAGCAGCCAGTCACGAGAAAAAGATCAGGAAGGAAAAGCCTGCCCGTTATTAAGGAACAGGCCATAAGGTTTTTCCAAGTGAAGGAGTACTCAAATGGCAGTAGTAACCATGAAGAGTTTGCTTGAATCAGGTGTACACTTTGGTCACCAGGTAAAGCGTTGGGATCCACGTATGAAGAAGTATATCTTCGCAGAACGCAATGGAATCCACATCATCGACTTGCAGAAGACAATCACTGCAATCAAAGACAGCTACGATGTTATCCGCAAGGTTGCATCAGCTAACAAACCAGTTCTTTTCGTTGGAACAAAGAAGCAGGCACAGCAGGCTATCGCAAAGGAAGCTGAACGCTGTGGCATGTACTACGTAAACAGCCGCTGGCTCGGTGGTACACTTACAAACTTCGCAACAATCAAGAAGTCCCTCCTCCGTCTCAAGAAGATTGAAAAGATGGAAGTTGACGGAACGTTCGAAAACCTCACAAAGAAAGAAGTAGCCAACCTCCTTAAGGAAAAGGATAAGCTTACAAAGAACTACGGCGGAATGAAGGATATGAAGGAACTCCCAGGAGCAATCTTCATCATCGACACACACAAGGAACAGATTGCTGTAGCAGAAGCACGACGCATGGGTATCCCAATCGTTGCTATCGTTGATACAAACTGTAACCCAGAAGGAATCGACTACCCAATTCCAGGTAACGACGACGCTATCCGTGCCATCTCCCTCTTCACATCAATCATTGCCAACGCAGTAATTGAAGCAGACAATGAACAGGGTCTCAAGATCATCGACACACTCGGTGACGAAGAAGAAGTTACAACAGATGCTTCAACAAAGAAGGATGACGAAGAAATCGTTGACTATTCTAACTATCAGCCTACAGAAGCTAAGGAAGAAGATGTAGAAGCTGACAAGAAAGAAAGCGAGCTTCTTGACGAAGACAACTATACAAACAAATAATTTTTCGGGGACTTGAAAAAGTCCCTTTACAAACCTATTTATAAGGATACTAAAATGGCTATTACAGCAGCAATGGTAAAAGAATTGTTCAAGGCAACTGGTGCTGGTATGCTTGACTGCAAGAAGGCACTTACAGATGCTAACGGTGACATGGCAGAAGCAGAAAAGATCCTCAAGGAAAAGGGTCTTGCTGCAGTTGCAAAGCGTTCAGAAAGAGCAACATCTGAAGGACGCATCTACATCAAGCAGGCAGGAAACAAGATCGGTATCGTAGCCGTAACTTGTGAAACAGACTTCGTTGCAAAGAACGCTGACTTCATCGCAACAGGTGAAAAGGTTCTTGATGAAGTTCTCGCAAAGGGATACACAGAAGCTAACGATGAACTCAAGAACATGGTTCTCGACTTTGCTACACGCACACGCGAAAACATGTCTTTGAGCACAGTTAAGCTCATCGAAGTTCCAGCTGATGCATCTGCAGGAATGTACATCCACACAGACTACAAGCAGGCAGCTGTTGTAGTAATCAAGGGATCTGCGGACGACAAGGTAAAGGAATTTGCACGCGACTGCTGTATGCACCTCGTTGCAGAAACTCCTGCTTACAACACAAGAGCTGAAGTTCCAGCTGCATACATCGAAGAACAGAAGAGCATCTTCAAATCACAGATGGATCAGGACGAAAAGATGGCATCTAAGCCAGAAAACGTTAAGGAAGGAATCCTCCAGGGCAAGATCAACAAGCACCTTTCTGAAATCTGTTTCGAAGATCAGATGTTCGTTAAGGATGACAAGAAGACAGTTAAGGCTAAGCTTGAAGAAGTTGCAAAGTCAGTTAATGCAACACTTTCATTTGCTGACATCAACCTTCTTCTTCTTGGAAAGTAATTTTTAACAATTAAAGATAGCGGTCTTCCTTTCGGGGCTGGCCGCTATTTAAGTTTATGTCATACAGTGCAGTTTTTTCTGCACCTGATTTTTAACTTTTATTCATGGAGACAATTATGGCAGACAACGAAAGCCGCATGGAAAAAACAGTTAACGCCCTCAAGGATGAATACAATACTATCCGCACAGGTCGTGCAAGCGCATCTATTTTGGACAAGGTTCGTGTAGATTACTACGGAACCCCTACTCCTATCAGTCAGGTTGGAACAATTTCAGTTCCAGATGCTCGTTCACTTGTAATTTCTCCATTTGACAAGTCAATTATGGGTGACATTGAAAAGGCAATTCAGAAGGCTGAACTTGGCTTGAACCCAAACAACGATGGAAAGGTAATCCGCATTGCAATTCCACCACTAACAGCAGACCGCCGCAAGGAACTTGTTAAGCAGGCAAAGGCAACTGCTGAAAACTACCGCACAACAATCCGCAATATTCGCCGTGACGGTAACGATGATCTCAAAAAGCAGCAGAAAGCTGGAGAACTTACAGAAGATCAGTTGAAGACAGAAACAGACAAGCTTCAGAAGCTTACAGATAAATACATTGATGAAATCAATAAAGTTTTTGAAGCTAAAGAAAAGGAAATAATGGAATAATTTCCCATGTCAGATTCATCAGTTTCAAACAACATTGAAATCAACAGTGACCAGTTGCCAAACCATGTTGCAGTAATCATGGATGGCAATGGCCGCTGGGCTAAAAACCGAAACCTTATCCGCACCAATGGGCATACAGAAGGGCTTAAACGGGCAAAGGAAATTGCAAAGGCAGCTTCCGACCTGGGCCTAAAGTTCATTACATTCTATGTTTTCTCTACAGAAAACTGGAAGCGCACAAAGGAAGAAGTCGGTTTTCTGATGAATCTGATCCACACTTACCTGCTTTCAGAATTTGCCTTCTGCAAGGAAAACGGCATCAGGGTAAAACTTCTGGGAGACAGGACAGGCTTGCCTAAAAACGTTCAGGAAGACCTGAATAAGATTGAAAAGGACACGGAATCATTTACAGATAAGCTCACGATTTGCCTTGCCATCAACTATGGCGGTAGAAATGAAATCATCCGTGGAATTAAAAAGCTCATTGCCAATGGGATTGATCCTGAAACAATTACAGAAGAATCAATTTCAGAAAGTTTTGATGTTCCAGAACTTCCCGATGTTGATTTATTAATAAGAACAGGCGGAGAAAAAAGACTGAGCAATTTCTTGATGTGGCATTCTGCTTATGCCGAACTTTTGTTTAAGGATACACTCTGGCCTGATTACCATAAAGAAGAATTCTACAGTGACATTGCAGAATTCCAGAAAAGAACCAGAAGATTTGGAGCTGTACCTCAATGAGTAAAGTTGCTTCCCGTTTGTTTACATTTTTTGTTGGCGTTCCCCTTGTAATTGGAATCGTTATGTGGCCTGTACTGAACCATTTGCCACTACACCTGTTACTTATTCTTGCAGCCTCCGTGGGAGCAAGCGAACTTTATGACATTTTTGCAGTCAACCATAAATTGCTTCCCAAAAAATTTCTGGTATCCTGCTCGGCTTTCATTTCAATCATCGCCGGTTTGTATGCAGTACTGCCAGCCTTCAACTTCACCCCCCCTTATGGGCAGGAAATAATCACATTTGCATACATTCTTGTCCTTCTTCTAATTCTTGTGCTGGAAGTATTTACAGCACAAGATTTCAAGGATTCCTTGAACAAAATTGCAACTTCAACATTCATAATTACATACACAGGATTTCTTCTTACTTTCATTTCCAGAATGACAGTATGGCAGATGTACGGAACCAGCATAACAACTCCATGCATTAGCATTTTCCTCATCATGGTATTCTTTACAGATAGTGTTGCTTGGTTCTTCGGCGTTCTTTTTGGCAAAAGCACCCGTGGCTTCGTTAAAGCAAGTCCAAACAAAAGTCTTGTAGGCTTTATGGGTGGTTTGCTCGGTGCATCAGCTGCAGGTGTTTTAGGATACTTCATCTGGCAGGATCTTTTTGAAGGTGGACTCGTAAAACTTATCATTACAGGCATACTCATCGCATTCTCTTCCATTGTTGGCGACCTAGCAGAATCTGTATTCAAGCGTTCTGCAGGAATAAAGGACAGCGGAAACATTATCCCTGGACGGGGCGGAATGCTGGACTCTCTTGACTCCATTGTTATGTCCGCACCGATTTTCTACATTCTTTTCTCCATTTTCTTTGGACCTTTCAACTGATGAAAAAGAGAGTTTTAGTTCTTGGCTGTACGGGTTCCATAGGCAAGCAGACTTTAGACATCTGTCGCAACATGCCAGAAGCTTTTGAAGTTTGTGGTGTTGCAGCCGGTAAAAATGAAGAGGCAGTTGCTGAACTTTGCAAGGAATTCAACTGCGAAGGAACTGTTTTTTCCCGAGATGGCATCAAGGGCATCGAGGACCTTATAAAAAAATCAAAGGCAGACATTGCAGTAAACGGCATAGCTGGTGCTTCCGGACTTGAGCCAAGTGTTCTCGTCCTAAAAAACGGAATAGACCTTGCCCTTGCGAACAAGGAAACTGTCGTTATGGCCTGGCATGTTGTAAAAGATCTTGCCGCAAAAAACAAATGCCATATAGTTCCTGTAGACAGCGAACACAGCGCAATATTCAACCTTACTCAGAAAATCGGAACTGAAAACATTTCGGAAATTGTAATAACTGCAAGCGGCGGTCCTTTCAGAAAACTTTCAGATGAAGAATTGAAAAAGGTTACTGTTGAAGATGCATTGAAACATCCAACCTGGAGCATGGGCCCTAAAATTACAATTGACAGCGCTTCCCTTGCAAACAAAGGGCTTGAAGTAATCGAAGCCGTTCGCCTTTTTGACTTTTCCCCGGATAAAGTTAAGGTTGTGGTTCATCCACAAAGCCTGATTCATTCTTTAGTCCGCACCAAAGACGGTGTCCTTTATGCACAGATTTCCAATCCAGACATGAGGCACCCTATTTACGGAGCCCTCGTATGGCCTGAGTACAGGGAAACTTACCTTGAACCATTTGACCTTGCCACCTGCGGAGAGATGACATTCTTTCCGCCAAGATTGGATTCATTCCCATTGCTGTCCCTTGCCTATGAATGTGCAAGAAAAAGCAATTCCTATACCATAGCTTTCAATGCTGCCAACGAAATTGCAGTTGCAGCATTCATCGCTAAAAAATGTTCTTTTCTTCAAATTGCAGAAATAGTTTCTAAAACCCTTGAAAAGGACTGGTCGATGATTCCGGACACCTTGGAAAAAGTTTATGAATCTGACAGGGCAGCAAGAAAAACTGCAGAAGAAATACTTTCATCACTGATTGCCCTTTAGGCAGGAGACAGAAATTGACTTTTGTACTCGGAATTTTGGGACTCGGCATTCTTGTTTTTTTCCATGAACTTGGACATTTCATTGCTGCAAGAATTTCCGGTGTTAAAGTTGAAGCATTCTCCGTTGGAATGGGGCCTGTCATTCTTCATCATTCTTACAAAGGCACGGATTACCGATTATCCCTCATTCCACTTGGCGGATACTGTGCCATGAAAGGTGAATCTGATTTCAAAAAAGCCCTTGAAGAAAACCTTGCGGCAATTGAAGCAAGCAAGGATTCTTTTTACGGAGTTCATCCTTTGAAAAGACTTTTCATTGCTTTTGCAGGTCCTTTTTTCAACTTCTTCCTTGGTTTTATTTTTCTTTCACTTATTGCAGGCATCGGATACATTTATTACACCGCAGGAAATAAAGTTTCCATGGCAGATGAAATCTATCCTGAACTTCATTCGGCAGCACATGAAGCTGGTATGAAAACCGGGGACACCATCCTTTCCATGAACGGAACATCGGTTGAAGATTTTTCCGAAATAGCATCCTACGTTGCATCAAGGCCTGATGAAGATATTTTGGTTTCTGTTGACCGTAATGGAATACCACTTGAGTTTATCGTCCATACAGATCTTGATAAAGAAACAGGAAGCGGTAAAATGGGCATTGTCTCGGACAGTTCATCAATCGTTCAGAAAGAGCGAAAAGGAAAGAATTTTACAGGTTCTGTAAAAGAAGGTTTTGTGGAATCCATAAAAATAATTACCATGACTTTTAAAAGCATAAGGATTCTCTTTAAGGGTGTAAACGTCCAGAATGCAGTTTCGGGTCCTGCAAGGATAACCTCCATGCTTGGAGACACAATACAAAACGGTTTCAAGGCAGGTTTTAGGGCAGGTATTGTAAGTACCCTAGAATTCCTTGCAATAATTTCCATTTCCCTTTTCATGACAAACCTCCTTCCTGTTCCCATTCTTGACGGGGGATTAATTCTTTTTGCCTTCATTGAATGGGTTTCTGGAAAAAAACTTTCGCCAAAAGTCCTGTACTATATCCAATTGGCAGGAATTGCTATAATAGCAGCATTGATGGTATTCGCTCTTTTTGGAGATTTCATGTACTTCATAAAAAAGTGAAAACGGAGAAGCATTATGAAAATGAATAGAATTTTATACACTTTGATGTTATTTATTGGAACCGCAGCATTTGGTCAGGCTTATGTTTCAACACAATCCCATGAAGGAAAAGTAAATTTCATACAGCCTCTTGAAACTGCAGCAAATTTTGACAGCAGCTTTTATTCAGCAGGCAGCGACGGCTTTCTTGTAAAGTGGTCTTCTGACGGCATGGGAGAACACTACCAGGTTTCTGACCTACAGATTCAGAAAGTTGCAAGAAACCCTTCTACAGGGGATGTTGCCGTTTATGAAACAGACGGTATTTCCGTTCATCGTGTTACAGTCATCGACCCAAGGACTTTTGGGAAGAGATTTTCAAAGAGATTTTCAGATTCAATTGCATCAATTACCTTCTCTTCAAAAGGGAATTATCTATTGGTTGGAACAAATGCAGTAAACGGATGCTATATTCTTAATGCAAGAACAGGAAATGTAGCAAAGAAAATAAACGATGTACCTGGAATCATATCCATGGCAAAAACAGGGGCATCAGAAAAGAAGGCCGTCCTTTATTCTAGGACAGGTGCCCTCATCTATTACAACATGCAGACTCACAAAGCAGAAAAGAAGTTTTCAACAGTTCCAGCCCTTGAACAGCCTATTATTTTTGGAACCGGAAAACTCAACAACAGGCTTTTTGCAGGAATCAAGGACAATATGGTATATATCATTGATGCTGCTGACGGTAAAACCCTTTCAACATATCCTGCAAACAATGGACTTATTTTTGCATCGGAATATGATCAGGGAGACAAGCAGGGACTTTACTTTACCTCGGAATCAGGAAGAACCTGGTCCCTCCGCCTTATAAATGCAGAAAACCTTAAGAAACTCCTTACAGGGTTTAATGTTCCTTCTCCACTAATTGTAAAGAATTTTACAGGCCTTAAAAGCCGTGATGCCTTTACCTGTGCTTCAAAAAATGCAGGCTCAATCATGCTTGGAACACAATCTGGCAACATCTATACAATGACTGACATTCCGGAATCCGAACTTTACAGTCTCTTTGCAATTACAGAAAACATGTACCAGAAGATTTATGACATTGATGCCAGCGACAATGAATTCTACTTCCTTACAAACAACAGTATTTATAAAACATCTTTCGATTCAAGAGTCATGAGCAGGATCGGAAGCAACCCAAGCCACAATAACCTCATAAAATCCAACGGCAGAATCATCTTGTGGTCAAGGAACACTGCAAAAACAGTTCAGGCCATGTCACTTGACGGAAGTGAAAACCTGGAATCCCTCTTTAATCCATCTAATCAGATAAGAGCCCTTAGGGTCGCCGGAAACAGAATCATCTATGTTTCTGGAACTAATTCCGTATACATCTACAATTTTGAGGACGGTTCAAACAACGAGGTATACACCGGAACTTCAGTCCAGGATGCAGTTCTGATCGATGAAAATACACTTTATGTTGCAAAAACAGGAACAGGTCGTGGAGACAGTGCTCTCATTAATGTAAACCTTCAGACAGGCGAAACAGTTCCACTAAAGTTCAACGGTGATGTTGCCTTCTCCCTTAGTTTTGATTATGGCAACGAAAATTCCAACCTCTACGGAATCAGAATCAATTCTGCAAACGGAGTAAGAACTGAAGTATTTTCATACAATCCGCGAAACAATGTGCAGAGTTCACTTTTCAGCCTTTCTGCAGAAGACAGCATTGCCTTTACTTCAATTAAGTTGCCTCTTATCTTCACAAACATCGGAAAGAATACAGTAAGGGCCTGCAACACAGGAACAAGAAAGACAACAGTTTATAAGCGTTCTGCCTCAATGCCAATCAAGGCAGCTGCTGCAGGAAACAAGGTTGCCATTCTTAACCGCAACGGAAGCATTTCCTGGTACAATGCAGGTTCTCAGGTCCTCATAGCTGACTGGGTTCTTACAACTGACGGCGAATGGTTTGACCTTGTAAACTGATTGAATAAAATCTATAAGAATAAAAAAGGCCTTTTATAGATAGCCCTTAGTTACCGGACACTTATACCAGGCTGATTTTAAGGACTGACTCCCAGCTTTTGAAGGAGCCGGTCTTATTCATTTTTAGATATCAGCAACCGCGGAAGATTGCCTCGTTGTAGATTTCAATGTACTTTTTTGCAGCTTCATCCCAGCCGAAGGTTTTCTTCATGCCAGTCTGCTGCATTTTCTTAATGTGGTCTTTCTTGTTGTAGTAGGCCCATACTGCCCATCCCACAGTGTCGTAGATTGCACGAGGTGTAAGATGTTCAAATACAAATCCTGTTCCTTCACCGGTTTCCTGATTGTAATTGTCAACTGTATCTGCAAGTCCACCAGTCTTACGAACGATAGGAAGTGTTCCGTAAAGCATGGAATAGATCTGATTGAGACCACATGGCTCATACTTGGAAGGCATAAGGAAGAAGTCAGAACCTGCTTCAATAAGGTGGCTCAATGCATCGTCATAGCCAATGTAAGCACGGAAATTAGGAAGCTTTGACTGAAGGTTGCGGATTTCGTTTTCGCACCAGGCTTCGCCGCTACCAAGAACAACAACCTGAACTTTCATGTCATTGCAAATCTGATAGATTGAACCATAAGATGGTGCAAAAATTTCTGCAATACCCTTCTGATCTGCAAGACGGGTTACAATACCGATTACAGGAATGTCCGGGTTGATTTCAAGCCCCATCTTCTTCTGGAGTTCTTCCTTACATACAGCCTTACCTTTCATATCCTTTGCGGAATATTTTGCGGGAATCTTCTTGTCTACTTCTGGACTCCATTCCTTAAGGTCTGCTCCATTGAGGATTCCGCGGACTACTTCACTGCGAACACGCAAAAGTCCATCCATTCCGAATCCACCTTCTGGAGTCTGAATTTCCTTTGCATAAGTTGGGGAAACGGTTGTAATCATGTCTGCTGTTGTAACGCCAGCCTGAAGGAAATTTATGCCTCCGTTGTGTTCAAACCCAGCTCCATAATAAAGCCCCCAGTCAATACCAAGGGATGTAAAGGATTCCTTGGAGTACTGTCCCTGATATCCCTGATTGTGGATCGTAAGGACTGAAGCAGTTTTTTCAAATCCGCAGTAGCGGCATACATGCTTTAGGATTGCAGGTGCAAGACATGCTGACCAGTCATGGCAGTGGATTACATCAGGATACCAGTTCAATTTTCGGCAAAGCTGGAATGCACCGTGATTCAGGACGGCAAAGCGATATGGATTGTCGTGGAAGTCTGTTTCAGAAGGAACACCATAAATACCATCGCGACCAAAACACTGCTCGTGGTCAATAAAATATACGGAAAGCTTGTCACAGCCAGGCATTGTTGTTGTGTAAACAGCAGACCATGTTTCACTCTGGCCTGCTGCAATAGCCATAGGGCCTTCAAGCAATGTCAACTTGCTTCTGTCGATTTTATAGTAACGGGGCATTACGATTTTTACATCATGCCCCATTTTTGTAAGCTGAATGGCAAGAGCACTTACCATGTCGGCAAGGCCACCTGTCTTTGCAAAAGGTACTGTTTCAGCTGTTACCATTAAAATTTTCATAAATAGCTCCTTCCTAAAGTTTTATTTTTTAAGGTCTGCCATTGCTTTTACAAAGGCCTCTTTAGAATTCTTGATGGAATCTGCACTTACGCAATATGCCATTCTGACCCATCCCTTTCCACCGAAACCGCTTCCAGGGGCTGTAAGGATAAGGTATTTCTTAAGGTAATCGCAGAATGCCATGTCATCGCCATTGAAGCAGTCTGGAGCCTTGCACCACATGTAGAATGCTCCTTCAGGAACAATGTGTTCGATTCCGGCAGCATCAAGAACTTCCATAACCATATTGCGCCTTGTTTCGTAAAGGCTATAGTCAACCTTTGCATTCCAAGTTTCTGCAACAACGCGCTGGAAGAAGGCAGGAGCATTTACATAGCCCAGGACACGGGTTGTAAAAATACAGGCTGCAACAACTTCATCCTTGTCTGGACATGCAGGATTTACGCAGATATAACCGATTCTTTCGCCAGGAAGAGAAAGATTCTTTGCAAAAGAAGTTACGACAATTGAACTGTCATAGATAGGGAATGCACCAGGAACTTCCTTTCCGTCATAAACGATGGCACGGTACGGTTCATCGCAAACAAGGTAAGGCTTTCTGCCGCACTTTGCACCATGTTCTTCAAGAACTTTTGCAAGGGCTTCAATTTCTGCCTTTGTATATACACGACCAGTAGGATTATTAGGGCTGTTGATGAGAACGGCAGCTGTCTTTTCATTGAGGGCTGCTTTTATTGCTTCTACATCAAGGCTGAAGTCAGGCTTTGTCTTTACTTCAACAAGTTCACCGCCGTGGTTTTTAACATAATGCTTGTATTCAGTAAAATAAGGAGCCGGAACAACTACATTGTCACCTTCGTTGAGGATAGCCTTAAAAAGGGCATTGAGGGCACTTGCAGCACCTACAGACATAATAACGCAGTCACCAGTAACCTTTACCCCCTGTTCAAGGCTTGTCTTTTCTGCCATCGCGTCACGGCAGAACTGGTAACCGGCATTAGGCATATAACCGTGGAAATTCTTTTCGCGGCAGAGAGCCACATTCTTTTCCATGGAAGCCTTTACTTCCACAGGAGGTTCAAGATCAGGATTTCCGATGCTGAAGTCAAAAACCTTGTCGTTTCCGTACTGTGCCTTAAGCTTGATTCCTTCCTCAAACATCTTGCGGATTACACCTGCACCCTTGCTGGTCATGGTTTCTTTTATGTTATTTGAAATTGGCATGATATGCTCCGATAGTTGATTTATATCGAAACTATTATACCACAAGAAAAGGAATAATTAAATGAAAAGAAAAATAATTTTTAGAGAAAAACAAAGGTCAATTTAGTGGTTTAAAATAAAAAAAAGTTTCTGTGATTTACAGAAACTTGATGTGGAGAGTGTAGGATTCGGGTCCGGCTACACTCACTTCTCCCTCGCACCTGCTCGGCGTTCGTTCCGCTCCGAATAATGTTTTTAATCCACTGGTTTAAAATAAAAAAAAGTTTCTGTGGTTTACAGAAACTTAATGTGGAGAGTGTAGGATTCGGACCTACGAAGGAAAACCAACAGATTTACAGTCTGCCCCCTTTGACCACTCGGGAAACTCTCCATTCCCCTATTGGGATAAAGCCGCCGCAGGGATTCGGACCCAGGACCTCGAGATTACAAATCACGCGCTCTACCAGCTGAGCTACAGCGGCTTATATTTTTATCAACATCGCTTTTTGCGTTGCTGATGTTTGATATAATATATAATCTGCTAAAAAGTGTCAATAGCAATATTAAAAAAATATAAAAATTTTTGAATTTTCAAAAAAAAATCCTGTCAGTTCATGTGGATGTCCACTACCCTGACAGGATTTATCGGCTATCTCAGTCTAGGCGGCAATGATTACATTACAGCCTTAACTTCAACTGTTTCACCAGCCTTAGCCATTGGAACAAGGTTTCCTTCAACCTTTGTGCCGTTTACATAGAGTTCCTTAACACCCTTCTGAGAACCGTTATTTACGATCTCGATGTTGTATGTAGCATCGCGGAACTTGCGAGTTACCTTATAGCCCTTGATTTCACCGGCTGGGAGACATGGGTCAACTATGATTCCCTTGTATGAAGGCTTGATGCCAAGGAGGTACTGGCTAACTGTAAGCCACATCCATGCAGCCGTTCCTGTAAGCCAAGAATTCTTTCCTTCACCAGGCTTTGCTGCGTCCTTACCTGCAACCATCTGGCAGTTTACATAAGGTTCAACCTTGTGGAGCTGCTGATCCTTCAGGTACATTGGAGAAATCTTGCGGAAGAGTTCCCAAGCATCGTTACCACGGCCTGCAACTGTTTCACCGATGATTACCCATGGATTGTTGTGGCAGAAGATACCTGCATTTTCCTTGTATCCTGCTGGGTAAGAAGAAATTTCACCCATTTCAACATGATACTTTGTATATGCAGGGTTATTGAGAACCATACCGTGTTCACAGTCAAGGTATTTCTTACAAGAATCGATGGCCTTGTCAACCATTCCGTCTTCAAGACCGATTCCAGCCATTGTACAGAAGCCCTGTGATTCAATGAAGATCTTTCCTTCTTCACATTCGTTTGAACCGATCTTGTTTCCGTAGAAGTCGTAAGCGCGGAGGTACCATTCGCCGTCCCAACCATGCTTCTTTACTGCTTCAATCATTGAATCAACGCACTTCTGAGCACGCTCTGCTTCTTCGTCCTTTCCTACCTGCTTGCAGAGTTCAATGTAGTCCTTACCAGTAACAACAAAGAGACCCGCGATCATGAGGGATTCAGCCTTTGAGCCTTCAGAATTGTTTTCTGTTGTCTGGAACGATTCGTTTGGATCCCAAGAGAAACAGTTGAGGTTGAGACAGTCGTTCCAGTCTGCGCGTCCGATAAGTGGAAGCATGTGAGGGCCGAGATTTTCTACAACGTGGTTGAAAGAAATCTTGAGGTGTTCCATGAGGGAAACTTCTGTTCCTGCCTTGTTATCGAATGGAACCGGTTCGTCGAGAATTGAGAAGTCTCCAGTTTCCTTAACATATGCAACAGTACCGAAGATGAGCCAGCATGGATCGTCGTTGAATCCACCGCCGATATCGTTGTTACCGTGCTTTGTAAGTGGCTGGTACTGGTGATAGCATCCGCCGTCCGGGAACTGTGTAGATGCAATGTCGATGATTCTTTCGCGTGCGCGTGATGGAACCTGGTGAACGAATCCAACAAGGTCCTGGTTAGAATCACGGAATCCCATTCCACGACCAACACCGCTTTCAAAGAATGAAGCTGAGCGCGAGAAGTTGAATGTGATCATACACTGATACTGGCTCCAGATGTTTACCATGCGGTTGAGCTTTTCGTCATCGCTCTTGACAACATACTTGTCAAGGAGAGCATCCCACATAGAGCGGAGTTCATTGTATGCAGCATCTACAGCTTCTACTGTAGAGAACTTCTTGATGAGGGCTTCAGCCTTTGCCTTGTTTACGAGGGTCACATCGCTGTCCTGTGAAGAAATGAGGCTTCCGTTCTTCTTGCGCTGGATGTCGGCTTCAGAGAACTTTTCTTCCTGAGCGTTTTCAACATAACCGAGGACAAAGATGTAGTCCTTGCTTTCGCCAGCCTTGAGTTCAACTTCAACATAGTGTGATGCGATTGGTGACCAACCGTGTGCAAGGGAGTTGCTTGGTTTTCCTGCCATTACGCACTGTGGATCTGCGAATTCGTTGTAGAGGCCGATGAATGATTCGCGGTCTGTATCGTATCCGTCAATCTTTGCATTTGTAAGTGAGTAATATGCGTAGTGGTTACGGCGTTCCTTGTATTCTGTCTTGTGATAGATTGTAGAACCGTCGATTTCAACTTCTCCAGTTGACCAGTTGCGCTGGAAATTTTCCATATCTGTTGCAGCGTTCCAGAGACACCATTCTGCAAATGAGAAGAGCTTGATCTTCTTTGTTTCGCTTGTTGTGTTCTTGAGTGTTACCTTCTGAACTTCTGCCCAAGTCTTAAGTGGAACGAAGAAAAGAACAGATGCTTCGATTCCATTTTTGCTGCCTGTAATGCGCGTATAGTTCATACCGTGGCGGCATTCATAGCTGTCAAGTTCTGTCTTGCATGGCTTCCATCCAGGGTTCCATACTGTTCCATTGTCGTTGATATAGAAATAGCGTCCACCGTTGTCCATTGGCACACCGTTATAGCGGTAGCGTGTAATGCGGCGGAACTTAGCATCCTTGTAGAATGAATAACCGCCCGCTGTATTAGAAATAAGCGAGAAAAAGTCCTCGTTGCCCAGGTAATTGATCCAAGGCCAAGGTGTTGCAGGATTTGTAATTACAAATTCCCTGTTCTGGTCATCAAAATGTCCGAATTCCATATTTTTTTTCCTTACAATAGTTTTATTACGTAGAAAATTCTAAAAGAATGAGTCTACAAAAATTTTATGAATTTTATCACGATAAAATATAAAAGTCAAAGATAATATTAAGTTCCGTCATTGAATGGAAAACTTGTTTTTTTTAAATTTCCTCCGTATAATGAAATCCATGAGAAAATACATCATTGCAACAATCATCGCTGCATCGCTTCTTATTCCGGTGACAGCAAAAAAAGTCGTGCTTGACTATAACCATCTTGCATCTTCTGCAACAGAAAAAGAAATCAAGACTGCATATAAGCAGGAAAGGTCCCTATTCTACAAGACTTACTACGACAACAAGGAAACATTCCTTCATCTATGCCTCAAGAACGACAGGCCTTATTCGTTCATCAAAATGTGCATTGACTATGAATCTGACATAACCGCCACATCAAAGGACGGACGAAACCTAGTTTCATACGCTGCACAATATTCATCAGACCCAAAGATAATTGAAATCCTCGTAAAGACAGATGCTCTTACAGCATCAAGAAAAAGAAAGAGAATCGTTCAAACTGACAGCTACGGAAAGAATGCCTTCCATTATGCAAAGGAAAATGCCAACGAAGCCATTTACGCTAAACTCTGCGAATTTTCTGAAGATCCTAATGTATACGAAGGTGATGATGTAGCAATGGAGAAAAACGCACCTCTTGATGACATTGCAGCACTTGAAGCAGAACTTGCAAGGGAAGCTGCAGAACTTGAGGCAATGAGCTACAAGGGTCCGGCTGAAGTTCCTGCACCTGCCACAGAACCAGCTCCTGCCGTTGTTCCGGTTCCAGTTCCAGTTGCGAAAGTACCAGACGCTGCAGAGAAAGCAGAGAAAAAGGAAGAAACCACAGGCATTACTGAAGAACCTGAAGTCATTGCCCTCATTGAAAAAGCTGCGTTACCCCAGGAACCAGCACCTGTTGAAGCACCAAAACCAGACCTCAAGAAGCAGGAAGTCGAAACTTACGCAAGTGCATTCCTCCTTGATTACGCTGAAGAACCAAAGGAAGAAGTTTCAGAAAAGAGAGTCGTAAAAATTGAAAATCCAAATCTTGCCGACAAGAATGGCGTAACACTTCTCATGAAGGCTGCAAAATCAGGAAGCGACTGGGACGTACGCACCCTCCTTGCAAGTGGAGCAGAAGTAAACGCCCGCGACAAGGACGGCTGGACAGCCCTCATGTATGCAGCCCGCTATCAGAACAACCTCAACATCATCAACATGCTTATTGAAAAGGGTGCTTATGTAAGGGTAAGAAACAAATTCAACGCAACCCCACTCCTTATGGCGGCAGACTATTCTAAAAACCCTGAAATTCTTTCAATTCTCCTCAAGAACAGGACTGTTGCAGAAGACGAAGTGTTCAGGGCATTCATCTTCACAATCACAGGAAAGACAAGTTCATCTCATGTTCGGGCTGCAAAGGTTAAGCTTTTCCTTGACATGAACGTACCATTGAATAGACTCTGGAAGGGACAGACCCCTTTGATGTATGCAGCACAGTACAGCACAACAACAGATGTAATCCAGCAGCTTCTTGATGCCGGTGCCGATCCAGCCCTCACAAACGAAAAGGGAATGTCTGCATTTGACTACGCAAAGAACAACAAGAGATTACCACAGGACAACACGTTCTGGTCACTCAACAGCGCAAAGTAAAAAATGAGAATTACAGGCGGAAAACTTAAAGGCAGGTTTACGGAAACACCATACGGTAAAATGGCAATCAGACCTGCCATGGACAAAATGCGTGAGTCCGTTTTTGCAATCCTGGATCCTGTTCTTGAAGGCAAATCATTTCTTGATTTATTTTCAGGCTCGGGAACAATTGCATTGGAAGCAGTCTCTCACGGCGCAACAGATGTTTCTCTCTGTGAAATGGACAAATCCAAGGCAAAGATTGTTTTTCAGAATGTTAAGATGGCGGAAGAAGTTGGTGTCCGAATCAAATGTCATTTTATGGCTGTTGAACTATATTTGAAGAGATGCAAGGAAAAATTTGACTACATTTTCATGGACCCACCTTTCCCATATAAGTTCAGGAAAGAACTTATTGAAACAGCGGGAACCAAAATGATGCTCAAGGAACATGGGCGGCTTCTCATTCACTATCCAGAAGAAGATGCGTTGCCTGACAAAATAGGAAACCTTGTTCTTGTAGACAAAAGGGTTTACGGAAGATCAATCGTTAATTTCTATGCCTACGAAACAAAGACAGAGGATGTTGCCCAAGAGCAGCAGAAAAGCCAAGGTTAAAAACATTCGCTTTTCTGCTCCAAGGGGAAATTCCATCATATTTAAGGATAATTAAATATTTCTTGACAAATGTACAACTGAGTTTACAATGGATGTAAGTAGAGAATGACTGAGGATTTAAAAAAACAAATCGACGACAATCAGGATGAATATTTCATCAAGGTAACTGACAAACCGGTACAAGGATTGTCAGATCCGCAGAAGGTTGCACTCAACAGAAAAGCCAACACCCTTTTTAACGAAGGAAAACTTGAGATGGCTGAAAGAATCTTCATTACTACAGGTTACTCTGATGGGCTTACTCGCGTTGGTGACAAGTACGCCGAAAAAAAACTTTATTTTAAAGCCCTGAAACTCTACCTGTTGGCACACAACAAAAGAAAAAGTGAACCGATAATAGAAAAAATATCGCAGGCCATGTCTGTTATATTAAAGGAAAATTAAAAAAAACTATCGGAGAAAGAGGAAAAATAAAATGTCGGATGTAGTAAAAAGCGAGGAATTCGATGCAGCACCTGAGCAGGACTTTGTAGTTCCAAAGACTGACGACTCATCAACAGAAATCAGTGAACTTTCAAAAAAGGGCTACCAGCTGCTCAAGGAAAACAGAACTGATGATGCCATTGATGCTTTTAAAAAGATTCTTGAACTTGAAGAAAACAACAACTATGCTCTTGTAGGTCTTGGGGACAGCGAAAGAAAACGCTTTCACTTTAAGGATGCCATCGTTTACTATTCAAAATGTCTTTCATGCCATCCAGGAAACAACTACGCGCTTTTTGGTCTTGCAGACTGCTATAAAGCCATCAACCAGTATCATAAGGCAATTGAAATCTGGGAACAGTATCTTATCCATGACGACAGAAACATCACTGTTCTAACCCGTGTTGCAGATGCATACAGAAAAATCCGTGACTTCAAAAAATCAAAATCACTTTACCTTCGTGTTCTTGAAATGGAAGAAAACAACGCCTACGCCCTAATTGGCTTGGGACACCTTCACTATGACTTCAAGGAATACAAGGATGCCCTCTTCTACTGGACCCGAATGGTTGATGTTAATCCAGAACATGTAGACATTCGAGTTCTTACTTCCATCGGAAACTGCCATAGAAAGCTCAAGACGTTTGAAAAAGGGCTTCCTTATTTTGAAAAGGCGCTTGACAAGGATCCACGCAACTTCTATGCACTTTTTGGAATTGCTGACTGCTACCGCGGATTGAACCAGCAGTTCCGTTCAATCGAATATTGGAACAGAATCCTTGAAATCGATCCTAAAAACAAAGTTATTCTTACCCGTACAGGGGATGCTTACCGTAACACCGGCGACTATAAGACTGCAACAGAATATTATAACCGTGCAATGGACATTGACTTTGATGTTTATGCAGCTCTTGGTCTTGCACTCATTTGCAAAGGCGAAGGACGCTACGAAGAAGCCATTGAACGCCTTACAAAATTAGTTCGCGATGACCAGAAGAATTACAGACTTTACATCGATCTTGCAGACTGCTATGTAAAAATGAACAAAAAGCAGAATGCTCTGGATATACTTGCTCAGTTCCAGTCGCTTGGAATACGCAACCAGGCTATCAACGAATATGTTAACCAGGTAAAGGCCATGTAAGGAAGGGGGGGCTGACCAATAAGTATTGTCATGCTGAACTTGATTCAGCATCTACGCTATATACAGTGCATAGATTCCGAAACGAGTTCGGAATGACGCTACGCAACGAACTTTTTGGTCAGCCTCCTTTTTTTATGGTTGAATATGAAAACTATAATTTTGCAAAATGCAAGTCTTTTTCAAATGCCAATCCGGTACCTTTTAATTCTTCATTATGGAAACAAAAACATTTTTCTGATATAAAAATAAACATGTCAGATAAAACAGTTCTTACAGGTCTTACACCAGAAGAAATTTCTACAAGATTCCAGTTAAAGCCATCTTTCCGTGCCAAACAGATTTACGAATGGATTGCTAAGGGCGTAGAATCTTTTGATGAAATGACAAACATTGACAAGGCAACAAGGGAGAAACTTTCAGAATCGGCACTTCTCCGATCCTCTTCAGTTTCAGAAGTACTAAAAGACCCAGACGGTACAATTAAACTTCAGATTACACTCCATGACGGACGCGCAATTGAAACAGTTCTACTCACAGACAAGGAAGGCAGGAAAACCGCTTGCGTAAGCTGCCAGGCTGGATGCGCAATGAAATGTGCTTTCTGCCAGACCGGACAGCTTGGACTTGGTCGAAACCTTACTCCTGGCGAAATCGTTGAAGAATTCCTTTATATGGAAAAAGAAGCAGGAAAATTGGACAACATCGTATTCATGGGAATGGGAGAACCTTTCCAGAACCTTGATTCCATCAGAAAGGCAGTTGCAATTTTGACAGATCCTAAAGGAAGGGCTTTGAGCAGCAGAAGAATCACTTTGAGCACCTGTGGACTTGTAAAGGGAATCTATGAACTTGCAAACAACGGCCCTAAAATGAGGCTAGCCATTTCCCTTACCACTGCAGACGAAGAACTCAGAAAAGAACTGATGCCAGTAACAGCAGGAAATCCACTTTCCGAACTCAAAAAAGCCATTGCTTATTTCATTGAAAAAACAGGGAAAAGAGTAACCCTTGAAGCAGCCCTTCTTTCCGGGAAGAATACAGGGAGAGAAAGTGCGGATCGCCTCATTGCTTTTGCAAAAGGTCTTGATGTATACATCAACCTTATTCCTTGGAATCCTGTTCCTGGACTTGATTTCACAACTCCATCGGCAGATGAAGTAAAATCATTTGTCAAAATGCTTGAACAGGCAAACCTTAATGTAAACTTAAGGACACGCCGAGGTGAAAAAATCGGAGGGGCCTGCGGCCAACTTGGAAGATCACAAGCACAGCAGGAAACTTAAGGATATTTCAATAAAGTAACAGAACTTTAATCCAAATTATTATTGAATTCTTTTTTAACTAAGTTTATACTCTTGTTATAAACTTAACTCATATTTTAGGAGAATATGTATGCAGAAGAAAATCTATGTAACAGGAATGGACGATGATGCAACAGCAGCAAAGGTAGATGCAGCAGTAAAGGCTGTAGCAGGTGTTACCGGCTGCGTTTCTTCTGCAGCAAAATGCCAGGTTTGTGTTGACTTTGACGAAGGCACAGCTGGAGTTGAAGATGCAATCACCAACGCAATTAATTCTACTGGTGTAATGGTATTAGGTTGATTCCTTATTTAACAGAATGAAAATCACAGTTTTAGACGGCAACGCACTCAACCCTGGAGATCTTTCTTGGTCTCAAGTAGAAGAATTAGGGTCTCTTACGGTGTATCCACGCACACTTCCGGAAGAAGTAGTTTCAAGAATCGGTGACAGCGATGCTATCCTCCTAAATAAAATCAACATTACAGAAGATGTCCTTTCAAAGTGTCCTAACCTTAAATACATAGGGGTTCAGGCAACCGGATACAATGTCATAGACCTTGAAGCCTGTAGAAAACATAATGTTACGGTAACTAATGTTCCAAGCTATTCAACTGCCGGTGTTGCACAGATGGTTTTTGCTTACATTACTGAATTTGCAAGCCGTCCTGCCCTTCACAATGAAAGCGTAAAAAACAAGGACTGGGTCAAATGCCCCGATTTCTGCTACTGGAAAACTCCCCTCATAGAACTTGAAGGAAAAACTCTTGGCATCTACGGCTACGGTTCAATTGGTCGCCGTGTTGCTCAGATTGCAAATGCTTTTGGCATGAAAGTAATTGTCTGCACAAGAACTCCAAAACCAGACATTGAAAATCCCGTGGATTTTTCAACTTTGCTCAATGAAGCTGATTTCATTACTCTCCATGCACCATTGACAGACAATACAAGGGAAGTAATCAATAGAACTACCCTTCCCCTGATGAAAAAATCAGCATACCTCATAAACACAGCAAGAGGACTTCTTGTAAACGAGAAAGATCTTGCAGAAGCCCTTAACAACGGGGCAATTGCGGGGTATGCGGCAGATGTAGTCAGCGAAGAACCAATGAAGGACGGAAATCCCCTTCTGACTGCAAAAAATTCCATTATAACTCCACACATCGCATGGGCAGCTGTTGAAACAAGGCAAAGGCTGCTTGATGTGGTAGTCGAGAACCTAAAGTGCTGGATAGAGGGAAAACCACAGAACGTGGTAAGTTAGGGAAACATAAAAGGGGATGCCCAATAAGTTCAAAAAATCCATTTAATTGCAATACAAGAGATTGCCGTGTCGAGCTCGGCAATGACTCATACTTAATGGACAGCCTCTTTTTTTTATGATTTAAGCACTTGATTTTTTAAGTATTATTAAATATACTTTAAAAATACTTAAGAATCACATACAGGAGAAAAGTTATGGGAAAGACTATTGCTCAGAAAATTTTCGAATCACACATGGTTGAAAAACCATTTGAAGGTACAAATATCCTAAAGCTCGACAGAGTATTCTGCCATGAAATCACAACTCCAATCGCCATCAACGACCTTGTTGAACGCGGCAAGGACCGTGTGTTTGACGCAACAAAGATCAAGGCCGTAATCGACCATGTTACACCTGCAAAGGACTCAAAGTGTGCAATGCAGGAAAAGATCCTTCGCGAATGGGCTAACCGCAACGACATCAAGGACTTCTTTGACATCGGTGCTAACGGTGTATGTCATGCAATCTTCCCGGAAAAAGGATTTGTACGCCCTGGCTTTACAGTAATCATGGGAGACAGCCATACTTGTACACACGGTGCCTTCGGTGCATTCGCAGCAGGTGTCGGAACAACTGACCTTGAAGTTGGTATCCTCAAGGGTGTATGTTCATTCCGCGAACCAAAAGCAATCAAATTCGTATTGAACGGAAAGCTTAAGGAAGGTGTTTACGCAAAGGATGTAATCCTTTTCCTCATCGGACAGATCGGTGTTAACGGTGCAACAAACTGCGTAACAGAATTTACAGGTCCAGTTGTTGATGCAATGTCTATGGAAGAACGCATGACAATCTGCAACATGGCTGTTGAAGCTGGTGCAACAAGCGGCATCTGTTTCCCAGACATGACTACAGTTGAATACCTCTGGCCTTTCATCAAGGATGAATTCGCAAGCAAGGAAGATGCCCTCAAGGAATACTCAAAGTGGGTTTCTGATCCTGATGCAGAATACGAAAAGGTATACACTTATGACCTTTCAACTCTTGAACCTGTTTGTACTGTAGAATACAAACCGGACCAGATCAAGAAAGTTTCTGAAATGAAGGGAACAAAGGTCAACCAGGTATACATCGGTTCTTGTACAAACGGACGCATTTCAGACCTTCGCGTTGCAGCACAGATTCTCAAGGGACATAAGATTGCAGACGGTGTTCGCGGAATCGTAAGTCCTGCAACACCTTTAATCTACAAGATGGCTCTTGACGAGGGACTTATCAGCATTTTCATGGATGCTGGATTCTGTGTTACAAACCCAACTTGTGGAGCATGTCTTGGCATGTCTAACGGGGTTCTTGCAGAAGGTGAAGTTTGTGCATCTACAACAAACCGCAACTTCAACGGACGCATGGGTAAAGGCGGAATGGTTCACCTTATGAGTCCTGCAAGTGCGGCAGCTACAGCAATTGCTGGTACTATCGTTAACTCTGAGCTTTACAAGGGCTAAAAACTAAAGGGATGAATTTTTATAAAAATTCGTCTCTTTCAGTAACATTTTTATTTAAATTGAATTATATTATAGTAGCTGATGCTAGAGCAAAAGCTTCATAAAGTAATAAGGGGACAATTATGAAACAGTTTGGTGGCCAGGTTTTGTTTTTGGATCGCAGTGATATCAATACTGACGAAATCATTCCAGCAAAATACCTTACAGAAAATACAAAACAGGCTCTTCAGCCATATCTTCTTGAAGACCTTAAACTTGACGGATTCAATCCTAAGCGCGATATCGCCGGCAAGAAGGTAATCATTACACGCGAAAACTTCGGTTGTGGATCAAGCCGCGAACACGCTCCATGGGCACTTGAAGTTAACGGAATCTACTGTGTAATTGCAGTGAACTTTGCACGCATTTTCCGTCAGAACATGTACAACTGCGGTCTCCTTGCTTTGGACATGAACAGAAAGGACATCGACGACATGTTCCACACATTCGCCGACAAGGATACTGAATGCAAGATTGAAGAAAAGGAAGACGGCACATGGAAGGTAAAGCTTATTGCCGGTTCCCTTTCAAAGAGCTATGTATTCAAGCTTGAAGGATTCGAAAAGGCCCTCATCGAAAACGAAGGCTGGATTGGATACGCTGACAAGAAATACTAGGATTATACTAGATTAAACGAAAGGCTTCCAGACAAACTGGAGGCCTTTTTTATTTAATACCAATATTTACTTGCCAACTGTTTTTTTCTGCACTAAACATCTCCTGCGGATTTTACCATAAATATAACAAAAGTATCCTTTTATTATTACAATCTACTAAATTAAACACACTTTTTATAAAAATATTGACTTTTACACTGTGCAGTTCTACATTTAAAACATAATGAAAAAAATGGTTTACGCTGCCCTTTTTCTTTTATATTCCTCAATGTTCTCCTTTGCTGACACCAAGGCAAACATCAAGTCAGGTTCCATTCTTCATTGCTGGTGCTGGTCTTTCAAAACCATAAAGGCAAACATTGAAAGGATAAAAGACGCAGGATTTACTGCAATCCAGACGAGTCCTGTAAATGCCTGTTTAATCGGAGATAATGGCGGTATGGAACTAATGAGTTCTTCCAACGGAAAATGGTATTATCATTATCAGCCTACAGATTTTACAATCGGTAACTATCAGCTTGGAACAAGGGATGAATTCATTTCAATGTGCAAAGCTGCCAAAGAAAACAATATTGCAGTAATAGTGGACATTGTTCCTAACCACACTACTCCAATGATTGATAAAGTTTCAAAAGAAATGATTGAATATTGCGGTGGACTGGAGAATTTCTATCATAAGGGAAAGAATCAGGGAATACGCTCTTCCATTATAAATTCGAAAGTAGGTGGATTGCCGGACATCAACACTGAAAATCCAAAATTTCAAGAATACCTCGGCAACTTCTTAAAGGACCTGGAATACTGTGGAGCTGACGGATTTAGAATTGACTGTGCAAAACACATAGCCTTGCCAGATGATCCAAAAGATGACGAAAAACTGCCTAACAATTTTTACAGTTTTATTACCAGAAACAAAAACATGTTTGTTTACGGTGAAGTTCTTCAAGATGCAAACAGCCGCGAAGAAGAATACGGAAAATACATTTCAGTCACTGCTTCAAATTACGGAAAACTTTTGAGAAGTGCAGCAAAAAACAAAAAGTTTCCGGCCAAAGGGATCGTAAATTTTCAGAACAAGGCAAGTCCCAATCTTGTTACTTGGGTTGAAAGCCATGACACTTATGCCAACAAAGGAGAATCTGCTTGTCTTACAGATTTTGAAATCAGAAGTGCCTGGGCTGTTATTGCTGCAAGAAAAGAAGGAACACCATTATTCTTCAGTAGGCCCAAAGGCAAGGAAGCCATTCAATTTCCCGGGGAAAGCAAAATCGGTGATGCCGGCAACGATGAGTTTTTCAACCCAGAAATCAAAGCCCTTAACCGGTTTCGTCTTGAAATGAAAGATGAAATGAACATGTTCTTTAACGACGAAAACGGCATCCTTTACATCAGAAGAGGCAACAAAGGACTCGTAATTATCAATCCAAAGGAAAAAGAATTGAATGTAGAATTCAAAAGCTCCTTGCCTGAAAAAAAATATTCAGACAGAGCTTGGGGAATAAAATTCAAGGTAAACAAAGGTTTAATTAAAGGGAAAATCCCTGCACAAAAAATCTGCGTTATCTACTAAACCAAGATACAGGAGAAAACAAAATGACCAAGAGATTCGTATTCGGTAAACCATTTGATACAGAAGCTATAATTAATAAACCTAAACAAGAAGAAGGAAACATTCCTTACTTTGAAAAGAATGGCAACACCTTCTCTTATGAAATGGATGATAAAGACATTGTCTGGGGTCTTGGTGAAAATGTTCGTGGAATGAATAAGCGCGGGCACAAATATACCAGCTGGTGTTCAGATGAGTTTGAACATTCGGAAGAAAAGCAAAGTCTCTACGGGGCCCACAATTTTTTTATAATTGACGGAAAAACAAAGCTTGGGGTTTTTGTAGATTGCCCAGGTCGCGTTGATTTTGATATAGGAGATACAGAATACAGTAAACTCTACATTACAATTGAAAATTCCGGTTTCGAAATCTACCTTCTAGAAGGTTCATCAGTCATTTCAATAGTTAAAGAATTTCGCCAGCTCATTGGCACAAGCTATATACCTCCAAAGTGGGCTTTTGGGATTGGTCAGTCCCGTTGGGGGTACGGAAGTGAAGAAGATTTGCTTAAAGTTCAGGAAGGATACAGGAAAAACAATCTTCCTGTTGACATGATTTATCTAGACATCGACTACATGGATAATTTCAAAGACTTTACGGTTGATTCTAATAAATACAGGGATTTCAAATCAACCATTTCAAAACTCAAGGAAGATAAAATTCGCGTAATTCCAATCATAGATGCAGGTGTAAAAGTAGAAGACGGTTACAGTGTTTACGATGAAGGAATAAAAAACGGATTCTTTTGCAAGGATAAAGAAGGCAAGGAGTTTATAGTTGGCGTGTGGCCAGGAAAAAGTGTTCTTCCGGACTTCCTAAACAAGGCTGCTGCACGCTGGTTTGGAGATAAATACAAGGTTCTGACAGACATGGGAATTGAAGGATTCTGGAATGACATGAACGAACCTGCCCTGTTCTATTCAGAAAAAAACAAACAGAAAGTTTTCGAACATCTGGCAGAATACAAGGATACTAACGTTGGGTTATACGCCAATTTTGCCATGAAGGATGCAGTAAACCTCATGGCAAACAATTTGAAGGACTACAAAAGTTTCTATCACGAAACAGACAAGGGCAAAATCTGTCATGCAGATGTCCACAACCTTTATGGATATAAAATGACAAAATCTGCATCAGATTCACTCGAAAGAATACTCGGAAAAGAAAAATATCTTTTGTTTTCAAGAGCGTCCTACATTGGAATGCACCGTTCATCAGGAATCTGGATGGGAGACAACAAGTCCTGGTGGTCCCACATACTCTTAAACCTTAAAATGCTGCCTTCACTTAATATGTGCGGTTTCATATATACAGGAGCTGACCTTGGAGGATTTGGAAGCGACACAACTGAAGACCTTCTTCTACGCTGGTATGCGTTAGGAGTTTTCCTTCCTCTATTCAGAAACCACAGCTGTCTTGGAAGCCGTGAACAGGAACCATACCAGTTTAAGGCAGTGGATAAATTCCGTGGACTTCTAAATCTCCGCTACAGACTTCTACCGTACCTTTATGAAACTTTCATTGATTCCGTAAAAAACAATGAAATGTATGGGTCACCCCTTGGTTTTGTATGGACAGATGATGAAGATGCAAAAAGATGCGAAGACCAGCTCTTGATTGGTGATTCAATAATGATTGCACCTGTATATGAACAGAATGCAACTGGAAGGCATGTTTATCTTCCGGAAGAGATGAAACTAATCCGCTTTAAGGGATCAGAGATTATTGAAGAAGAATTAATGGGAGCCGGACATAATTACATTCATTGCAATCTTGATGAAATCTGCATATTCCTCAGAAAAAACAAAAAGCTGCCTCTTGCAAAAGAAGCAGCTTCCATAGAAGATCTTGATTGGAAGGATTTAACCTATATTGAATATTAGAATTCAACAAAACCGCGGTCAGCAAGCTTACTGATGATTTTTTCTACAATTTCATCAGGAGTTGCTGTTGCATCAATTACAAGATCAACAAAACCGTAGTCGTTGTTATCGATGCCGTAAAGTTTCATGTAACGGCGGCTGTCTTCACTGTCGCGCATGGCTGTAAAGCTCTTGATCTGCTCAATGTCTCCGCCTTCACGATTGAAAATTCTTTTTGCACGGATGTCATCATCTAACTTAAGGTAAACTTTCAAATCAGCTTCCTTAAGCATCCATACGGCAAGACGGCTTCCCAAAACACAAGGTTCTGCCCTGGCCATTTCTACCTGACGGGTATCAACTGCCTTGTCATAACTATCGTCTGTTTTTGCATTTTCAATTACTTCAGCAAGAGTCATTCCCTTTTCTACTGCAAGCTGACGGAATGTAAAGTTGATGAGTTTTACACCAAGTTTCTGTGAAAGCAAAGTGCTTACAGTTGTATTACCGCAACCAGATTTACCGGAAATTGCAACGCGAACATCTTTTAAAATTTTCATAAATATACCTCAAAAATAATCATTCAACATTCTTTGACTGCTCACGGATATTTTCCAGAGCGTCCTTTGCAGCAATAACTTTTGCCCCAACTTCAGTAAACTGATTTTTACTTCCGATGGTATTGATTTCACGGTTTGCTTCCTGGCAGATGAAATCTAGTTTTTTACCTGGAATCGGATTGTTCTCGATTTCATCCTTCATAGCTTTAAGGTGGCTGTGCAAGCGGATGATTTCTTCATTGATTGTGTATTTCACTAGCATTGCTGCAGTTTCAGTCATGATGCGGTTTTCATCAACATTGTCATCCAGAAGTTCCTTGAATCTTGCATAAAGCTGGTCCCGGAATTTCTGTTCCATTTTTGGCTGCCATTCCTTAAAGAAATCGGCACATTCTTCAAGAACGGAAATCTTTTCAAGAAGGTCTGCCTTCAGGTTTTCGCCTTCCCTTTTCCTGTCTTCTACAAACTGATCAAAAACCGGATAAAATACAACTTCAATTTTCTTCCAATATTCTTCAGCATCATATTGGTGGGAAATGTTAAGGACACCTTCCTGATTAATTATCAATGAAAGAGGTATGTCATATTCAGATTTACCCAAAGCCTTTGCAACAGAAAGAATTGCATCGCTGTACATCTTTGCAGCAGCAGTATCTACGGAAACAGTTGAATTACAATTGTTGTCCTTCACTCGAACTGTAAGTTCAATTTTTCCGCGAACAATTTTTTCCGAAACAAGTTTTCGTAATTTAGATTCTATTGGATTCAGAAAAGAAGGAAGATTGATGTAAAGATCAAGGAACCTTGAATTTACAGATTTAATTTCTACGCTGATCTGTGTGTTGTCAATGATTTCTTCTTTAAAACCATAACCTGTCATGCTATTCATTATGCAATTCCTCTATATTTGTACTTTATTGTAATACATCATAAAATTCAATAAAATAATTAAATGAAAAATTTCAAAATATTTGTTTTATTAATTTTTATTCTATCATTATTTTCAGGATGTTCAAAGAACAAGACACTCAGTTACAACACGGAAAATGACAGCCTTGTTGAAGAAATCTCTCCTACTTTCATTCCTCGCAATTCAGAAATCAAAATAGTTTTTTCAAAGGAAACTTCCTGCAATGCAGAAGAGGCAATGTTTTTTTCTCCAAAGCAGAAAGGTTCGTGGCAGGTTCTTGAAGACAAGAGAACTTTCATATTTACACCACTGAATGCTTTCAAACAGAACAGTCAGTTTACCCTCGTTGCCGACTGCCGGAAACTATTCAATGGGACAGAGACTGGAACCTTCAAACATCCTTTTATTGCCGACAAAGGCTGGTATAAAATCAATTTTCATGAATTGAACCTAACCCCTGATTCAAATGAATTTTCTCTTGCAGGATCATTGGAAACAGACATTCCAGTATCATTAAAAAATGCAAAAAAAATCATAAGTACTGAATATTCAGGTAACAAAGTTAGAATCACATGGAACGATAACAATGAAGTTTCCGACAATTTTAATTTTACTATTGAAGGAATCAAAGTTTCCGACAAAAACCGTAACCTTAAAATCAAATGGAACGGAAAACCAATTGGTTTTTCAAAAAAACTTGATGCAGAACTTTGCGGTTCAAAAACCTTTAGAATTCCAGCAGGTGACATTCTTGATGTAATCGATATAAATACTTCAAAGAAGAATTCTATACTAATCAGTTTTTCAAAAATTCTGGACAAGACACAGAACCTTTCAGGATATGTAAAAGCCTTTGGAAAATCAGGACAAAGAATTCCAATTACAAACGCATCAATAAGAGGAAACATACTTACAGTTTTCAGTGATAATAATTTTGATGAAATTGAATCCGTTGAAATTTCCGAAGGCATAAGATCGGAAGATGGATTTCATCTTGGAAACACTTCAAATATTTCCCTTTCAGGAAACTGGGAAATTCCAGAAGTGCAGTTTGCAAACTCAGGTGTAATTCTTCCTACAACACAGGGAACTCAGGTAATAGTTAAGACAAAAAATCTTACAGGACTTTTGCTTCAGGTTTATGCAGTACCAGAAAGAACAATGTATCATTTTCTTCAAGAGTCTGAAATCGACAGCAAAAAAAACCTTTATCGTGTTGGAGAACCAGTCTTTGAAAAAAGAGTAAGTCTTTCCTGGGATGACAGTATGCAGAACAAGTTTGTCTACCATGGAATCGACATTAGCGACCTTACAAAGAAAAACAGCTATGGAATGTATCAGGTAAGGCTTTCCTTTAGGAAAAAGGACATAAAATATCTCTGTACAAGTGGACACAAGGATTTCAGCAACCTTCCATCCGTTGAGGATAAGATTGCCGATGACACAAGGAAACGCGAAAGCAGTTTCTGGGATTTTACAAATGATTTACCTTGGGAAGAAAGAAGCACTTACTGGAACTACAACAACGATCCGTGTCATCCAGCCTTCTACATGGAAAACTATCATTCAGAAATTACGGCAAGACAGAACATTATTGTAAGCGACCTTGCCCTTACTGCAAAAAAAGACAATAACGGGAAACTATATATAACGGCATCAAATTTGAAAGATACACAGCCCGTAAAAAATGCATCAATCATTTTGTATAATTTCATTGGGAAAAAACTCTTTGAAGGAAAGACTGACACTGAGGGAAATGCAATTTTCGATTTTTCTGAAAACATAGAGTATCTTACAGGATCATATAATGGACAGACTACATACCTTAAACTATCAAGCGGTACAGAATTAAGCATCAGTCATTTTGAAACTGGCGGAGAATTATCGAAGGAAGGCATCAAGGGATTCATTTACGGTGAAAGAGGTATATGGAGACCAGGTGACACAATGTACCTGACCTTTATAATGCAGGATATTAATAAAACTTTGCCGCCTGACATTCCTGTAAACTTTGAACTTCTTGATCCTCTTGGAAATACAATTGAAAGAAGAATTCTCACAGACAACATAGACGGTTTTTATCCTTTTGAAGCCAGTACATCTGCCGGAGGAACAACAGGTTTATATACGGCAAAAGTTTCCATCGGAGGAAACACCTGGACAAAAGGTCTTCGCGTAGAATCCATTGCTCCAAACAAACTGAGCGTAAAACTTACTTCAAGTAAAAAGATTCTTTCAAGCGGAATGAACACTCTTAAACTTGAAGGTACATGGCTTCATGGTGCAACTGCAGCGGGATACAAGGCTGATGTAGCCGTATCCTATACTTCTGCCAAAACCACTTTTAAAGTTTCTGATGATTACTCTTTTGTAAATCCTCTCAATAAAATTTCCGTAAAAAGAGAACAGATTTTTGAAGGAAAATTAAACGCTTCTTCATATTGCGACATCAATGCATACCTGGAAACAGAATCAAAAGCACCTGGATTCATGGATGCAAATTTCGTTTCAAGAATATATGAACCTTCTGGGGCATTTTCTACAGAATATTCAACTATGAAATTCAGTCCATACCAACGCTATGTTGGTCTCAGGCTTCCAAATGGAGATGCTGCCAGAAACATGCTTTTGACAGATAAAAAACATACGGCTGATGTTGTATGTTTTGAACCGGACGGATCACCTACTACAGATGCTCACTTACAATGGAATCTTTATAAAATTGAGTGGAAATGGTGGTGGGAGAAGGACGCTTACACAAATGCCGGCTATGTTGAAGATGTATACTACAATTCAATTGCTTCCGGCGTCATTGACATTTCCAACGGCAAGGGAAAATTCGAATTTGAAGTTAAATATCCTTCATGGGGACGTTACCTCATTGTTGTATCCGACGGTAAAAATGGTCATAGCGCAGGAAAAATTACTTACATCGACTGGCCAAACTGGGCAGGAAGAAGCACTGAAGGCGGCAGCGGAAGCACCTCTATGGTTGCCCTTTCAACTGATAAAAAATCCTATATACCAGGAGAAACCGCTTCAATTTCCTTCTCATCTTCAAAGGGTGCAAGATCTCTTGTTACCATCGAAAAGAACGGCATCATTCAGAAACAAGAATGGATTGAAACATCAAGTGAAACAACAATATACAAGGTCAAAATAACTCCAGAAATGGCTCCAAACATTTATGTTCATGTTACTTTAATTCAGCCTCACCTTCAGACTGCGAACAGTCTTCCTATAAGACTTTATGGAATTGTTCCATTAAAAGTTGAAAATCCTGAATCGATCCTTGAACCCGTAATTACCAGTGCAAATCAGTTTGAACCGGCAAAAGACACAGTGATTTCCGTTTCAGAAAAAAATGGAAAACCAATGACCTATACCCTGGCAGTAGTTGACGAAGGTCTTTTGGGACTTACTTCATTCAAGGCTCCAAATCCTCATGACGAATTCTACAAGAAAGAAGCATCCCAGCTTAAATCTTGGGACATTTATTCTTATGTAATCAATGCTTACACAGGAAATCTTGAAACCCTTCTTGCTGTAGGTGGAGGCGATGACATAAGTGCAGGAAACGAAGGAAAGACTAACAGATTTGCACCTGTTGTAAAATTCTTTGGACCTTTTGAACTTAAAGCAGGCGAAAAGAAATCAACAACCTTTAAAATGCCTCAGTACATTGGGGCAGTCAGAACCTTTGTCATTGCAGGTAAAGACGGAGCATACGGAGTTGCTGAAAAAACTACAGTGGTAAAATCAGACCTCATGCTTCAGAGTTCTCTCCCTAAAACCCTTGGAGCCAATGAAACCATAGATGTACCAGTCACAATTTTCAACGGAACAGACAAAAAGGAAAGGATTACCGTTGAATTTACCTCAAAGGGTGCAGTGGAAACAAAAGGCTTAAAAGAAATAACACTTGAGCCAAACAGCGATGGCCTTGTCTATTTTACCGTCCAAACCAAAACTACAGGAACTGCTGAATTCACATTCAAAGCTAAAGGAAGCGGAAACAAAAATGCATTCCAGTCTTACGACATTTCAATAAACTCTAGGGGAAGTAGTTTCACCTACACAAAGGATTTTATAGTCAAAGGCAATTCATCAGAAAATATTTCTGTAGAAAGTCCATTTGAAGAAAATACATCAAAACTATCTATGGAAATGGCAACTGTTCCTTCCTTTAACCTGGAAAAAAGACTTAACTATCTCATTAGTTATCCTCATGGCTGTATTGAACAGATTACATCAGGAGCATTTCCTCAGATCTATCTCCCAGACTTCCTTGATCTTTCAAAAGACAAGGTGTCTGAAATCCAGCACAATGTTTCAAGTACTTTCAAAAGGTATTTAAATTACCAGAACGCAAAGGGAGCATTCGGATACTGGCCTGGAAACTCCCGTCCCAATGAATGGGGAACCTGCTATGCCCTTCACTTTATGACAGAAGCAAAACGCAAGGGATGGAGTGTTCCTGAGAACATCTACAAACCAGCCCTTGATTATGTATATGAAAGATCCATTAATTGGACAAATTCCGAAAAAGAAAACCCGGAACTAGAAACTTACAGACTTTACGTTCTTGCTCTTGCAGGAAAGGCGGATCTTGGAACCATGAACAGAATCTTTGATTCAAAAGACCTTAATGATTCATCTGTTGCCCTTCTTTCATCCGCCTATTCACTAACAGGAAATAAACAGAGGGCAGAAAAACTCCTAAAGAAAATTGTATCTGTCATTCCATTCTTTAGGACAACGGGAGAAATTTTTTCTTCTTCTATGAGAGATGATAGTTTAAGGCTTCTTGCTGCAGTGAATCTTGAAAACTCAATGCTTTGTACAAAATACTCAAAAAAAGTTTCGGAAAATCTTGCATCAAGAGAATGGATGAGCACTCAGGAAACTGCATGGTCTTTACTTTCACTTTTCGCCCTATATGGAAAAAAAGAAAGTCAGGAAAACAGCTATACTGTACTCAAAGATCAGACTGAAAAAAAATCTTCTTTTACAAAGTGTTTTGACTTTATGGATCTTGAAGCTAATGCAGGAAAAATTCAGAACATCAAAGTTAAAAACACAGGAAATAAAATGCTCTACGGAACTTTGACTTCTACAGGAACATTAAAACCTGGAAGCGAAATGGAATGTTCAAACGGCATTTCACTTGACGTTAAATACATTAATGACAACGGTTCTTCCATTAAACCTAAGGACATCAAGCATGGAGAAAATTTTGTCATGACTGTCACCTTAAAAAACAAGACAAATGACAAGATTGAAAACATAGCCCTTACAATTCCAATTCCAACAGGATGGGAATTCAGCAATGACAGGATCGGCGGAGAAGAAAACTCAGATACAAAGTACACCTATATGGACATTAAAGATGACAAGATACTTGTATACTTTGATCTTGATGAAACAAAAGAAAAGGTTTCATTCAGTTTCAATGCAAACTGTGCCTATTCCGGTGCATATTGGATTCCAGCAGTAAGTGCAGAAGCCATGTACGACAATTCAAAGTGTGCCGTCATCAGTGGATTCTATGCTGATACAAGAAAAGATAAATAAAGAATACAGGGCAGTTTTCATACTTTCTCTTGCCTACACGATTACGGCTGCCCTTTCCTTTATTTTTCCGCCAAAACAGTTTGAATACTCAACAGTTCTCTACGATAAAAACGGATTACTTCTTGGGGCAAGCACATCTGTTGACGGTCAGTGGCACTTTGAAAATTCCAAAGTACCCGAAAAATTTGAAAAAAGTATTTTGAATTATGAAGACTCAAGATTTTATTTTCATTTTGGGATAGACCCCATTGCCCTTGCAAGAGCCTTTGTTCAAAATAAGAAGGCTGGAAAAATTGTCTCAGGTGGTTCAACTTTAACAATGCAGACAGCAAGAATTCTCCTTGGCAACAAGAAAAGAACTTACCTGCAGAAACTTTACGAAATATTTGTTGCAACTTGCATTGAGATGAAATATTCAAAAAAACAGATAATTTCAATTTATGCTTCTTCAGCTCCATTTGGGGGAAATGTTATAGGACTTGAAGCTGCAAGCTGGAGATATTACAACAGACCTTCAGACAGTTTGAGCTGGGCTGAATACGCAACACTTGCAGTTCTTCCAAACCAACCTTCCCTTGTAAGGCCGGGAAAAAACAAGGAAATTCTGCTTGAAAAAAGAAATCGACTTTTGTGGAAACTCTGTACAAAAAAAATAATCGACTTAGAAACCTATAAAACTTCGATTCTGGAAGAATTGCCGGGAAAACCTTACCAATTGCCATCTTTAGCTCCTCACTATCTTGAAGAATTAAAGAAAAAAAAACAAAACAAAGGAATGACAAATTTTAAATCTACCCTTGATTATACAATTCAAGATAATGCAAACAGAATAACTGGAGAATGGTCAAAAAATTTCAAACTATTAGGAATTGAAAATGCTTCTATACTTGTAATCAATACAAAGACAAAAGAACCTCTTGCTTATGTTGGAAATACAACAAGTTCAGTAAACATGGTGGAAGCTTTAAGAAGTTCGGGAAGCCTTCTAAAACCATTCCTCTACGCTGCAATGATAGACAACGGAATGCTATTGCCAAAGCAAATAGTCTATGATGTTCCAACAAGAATCGGTAATTACAGTCCTAAAAACAACATTAACAACTATAGCGGTGCTATTCCTGCAGACCAGGCTCTTACAAGATCATTGAATATCCCTGCTGTAAGGGAACTTAAGAAATATGGAATTACACAGTTCTTAAGTCTTCTATCTAAATATGGAATTACTACCCTTAAACGAAATGCAGACTATTACGGACTTCCTTTGATTCTTGGCGGTGGAGAGATCAAAATGAAGGAAATTGCAGGTGCCTATGCCGACTTAATGAACAAAGCCTGCGGAAGGAAAACAAACATCCCGATAAACGAAGGAACAGCCTGGACAGTTTGCAATGTACTTTCAGACGGAGTACGACCTATGGACCTTGAAAACTGGCTCATATATTCCAGAAGGAAAAAAATTGCCTGGAAAACGGGAACCTCAAGCGGAAACCGTGATGCATGGTGCATCGGAACAACTCCAGAGTATACAGTTGCAGCTTGGGTTGGAAATTCTTCCGGAATTGGAAACAAAATGCTTACAAGTGCTACAACGGCTGCCCCATTAATGTTTGAAGTTTTTTCCATACTACCACAGACTACCTGGCCTTCAAGACCTGAAATGGAATTTGAAGAAATCGAAACCTGTGAACAATCTGGATATGCAGCAAGTCCATATTGCAGTTCAGTAAAAAAAAGCTTAAAACCCGTTGGTATACCACAGACAGAAAACTGTCCATACTGCAATTCCTACACTTTTACCCCGGACGGAAAATTCCTAGCTTCAGTTGAAGACATGATTAATGAATATGAAGGTTATATGCCGAAATCAGAAAACAGATTCGTACTTCCCCCTTATGTTGAATATTGGTTCAGGAAACAGAATCTTCATTATAAATCCTTGCCTCCTTTTATTGAATGGCACAGGGAATCTTCTGAAAACAACATCCACATAGAATTTCCCCAAGAAAATTCTGAAATCATTGTACCTGTTGAACTTGGCGGAAAAAAAGGCAGTGTTATATTTGAAGCAGCCGTAAAAAATTCAGGAGCAATTCTCTACTGGGACATTGATGGCAATTATCTTGGATGCACAGAAAAAGAACACAAGATGGCCGTAAGTCCTAATCCTGGACTTCACACATTGACCTTAAGCGATACATCTGGATCCATAAAAAAAAGACAGTTCAAAGTTCTTGAGGAATAATCAATCATATAATAATATTAAATCATCATGAACCAGAATAGCAAAGGCAAAAAAATCCTAAATGCCATCTCAGGCATTTTTTTACCTGTAATCAATTTAATCACAGCCGCAAGCATAATAAAAAGCATACTGATTCTTCTTGCTGCGGCAGAAATTATTTCAAAGGAAGGCGGAACATACAGAATCTTCTATGCAGTTTCCGACGGCGTATTTTTCTTTATGCCATTCATGCTTGCCATAACTTCTGCCAGACAGTTGAAGGCAGATCCATTCATCGCAATGATGATTCCTTTTGCCTGCCTTTACCCTGCAGTAAGCGGCATACTAGAAAACGGAAACAATTTCCAATTCCTTTGCTTTACGGTTCCACCTGCCGTTTACCATTCAAGCGTAATTCCTGTAGTCCTTGCCGTAGGATTCCTTCACTTTGTAGAAATTCCCTGCGACAAATGGCTTTCTGAAGCATTGAAAGGATTTTTAAAACCAATTCTTTCCATGATTATTGTCCTTCCCTTTACTTTCCTGATTTTTGGACCAGCAGGAACCTGGATCGGTGCCATTCTTACAAAAGCATTCTTTGCTATCTATGAATTAAATCCAATTGCGGCAGGAGCTTTCATGGGAGCCATAATTCAGCCTTTAGTGACCATCGGTGCCCACTGGGCAATCGTACCTGTTGCATTGAACAGTATTGCAGATCGGGGATATGACATCATCATGCCTTTGCTTGCCGGTGCCGTTTATGGACAATCTGGAGCTGCCCTTGCTGTAGGATTAAAGGAAAAATTGAAGGAAAAGAAAACCGTTGCTTTCCAGAGCTGCTTTACCGCTTGCCTTGGAGTAACGGAACCTGCCCTCTATGCAGTTAATCTTCCAAAAGTCAAACCAATGATTTTTGGTTGCGTTGGAGGAGCTATAGGAGGAGCCATGACGGGATATGCAGGAACAAGATGCATTTCCTTTGCTTTTCCAAGCATCATGACAAGCGTTGCCTTTGCAGGACAGGGATTTGCATTGTTCCTTCTTTCAATGGCGGCTGGATTTGCAGCAGGCTTTTTGCTTACCTTCAACTTCTACAGAGTAAATCAATAATCTTTTTGCCTACTTTCCAGTTATCGCCAGCTCCCATGGTAACAAAAAGATAGCCGTCAGGATATTTAGCATCCAAAGGCTGTTCTAGAAGTTCAAGGCCCTTCTCCGCAGCTTCGTCTAATTCTTCTGCATAGATAACATTGGGATGATATTTTGAGGCATGATCAGCAAGAATCTTTCCGGTTACACTGGCAGCCTCTGCATTTTCGCGGGCACTTCCATAAATCTTGTTGAGAATAACAACATCTGCACTTTCGAAACTTGAAGCAAATTCTTCAAGCAAAGCAGCTGTTCTTGTATAGGTATGACTCATGAAGTCTACAATGATCTTATGCCCTTTGTAGAATTCCCTGTAGCCAGCAAGAGTAGTTTTAATGGCAGTAGGATGATGACCATAGTCATCAAGGAAAAGAATTTCATTGCCAGCCCTGTTTTTTCCCCGGCCAACAATTTCACTTCTTCTCTTACCGCCTGCAAAAGCAAGGAGTCCTTCCTTAATGTTGGAGTAAAAGTCTTCTGGATTTTTCCCTTCTGTTTTGAGCAATTCAACGGCAAGAGCAATGGCTGCACAGGAATTACGAACATTATGTTCACCTGGCACTGCCAGAGCACATTCTCCTAACGACTGTAAGGTAAAGTACTGGCAGCCCTTTTCAACCCTACCAAACGATAGTTTATAATCTCCTTCAGCCTTTACACCGTATGGAATAAGACTAATGTCCGGTCGTTTTTCTTTTGCAATACTTGCTGTTTCTACAGCACCATCATCGTCCGCACAATAAATCAACTGGCCATTTTCCGGAAGCAAACAGGCATAGTCCACAAAGGCATTTTGAATGTCCCTGAAAGTCGGATAATAATCCTGATGATCGCTTTCAACGGATGTAAGGATGATTTTTGAAGGACTGTAAGCCATAAAATGACGCTGGTATTCACAGGTTTCAGCAACAAAATATGGATTTCCTGAATTTGCATTGTTCAAAGTACAGGAATTGCCAAAGGATGAAATTATGCTGCCTGCAAGAATCTGAGAATTGAGGGGAAGATGCTTGAGGATTGTTCCTGTAAGACCCGTTGTCGTAGTTTTTCCATGCACACCGCAAATGCCGGCGCTGAAAGCAGTTCTTGAAATAGCACCCAAAGCTTCTGAATAAAGCATCATTGGAATTCCAAGTTCAACTGCCCTTTTAAGGTCCGGGTTTTTTTCTGGATTATAGGCGCTGGAATAAACGACAAACTGAATGTCCTCTGTTACATTGTCGGCAGAAAATTCCTTTGCACAAATGCCGAGTTTTTCAAGGACATCATCTGTATAGAATCTTTCGCTTACATCAGAACCTGAAATCACGGCTCCGCGTGCATTGAGGATTTCAACAAGGGCAACCATACCTGTTCCCTTGATTCCGACAAAATGAAACTTAACTCCATTCAATATTGAAGGCAATGTTATCAAATTAGAATTCATAAAATCATCTCTATATATAAATCAAATGTTTATTCTATGGGAAATGATACCACAGATTTAGATTTGCATAAAGGACATTGAAATAATAATTTCATTACCTAAGGATTATCACTTTATTTTTTTACAGAAGTTACAGCAAGATAATTGTCATCATATCGGTCGATTTTAATTCTCATTCACATAAATATAAAAAAACATTTCCATTCCATTTATAAAAAAATCCCTGCACCGTTTGAAAAAACAAATGCAGGGATTCTTAAAAAATTATTAAAGACAATTTATATGCTGTAAAGTTCGTTTGCCTGACTTATAAAACAGCCGATTCCTTCAGTCCGGTAAAGTTTTCGGAGTTTCAATACAATGGCAGCAATCTTGTCTGCATCTTCCTTGTTGCAGTAAATGATGTACATTGTATTGAGCTGAGGCCAAACAGCATCTCCAAGATGAGGATTGCTGTAGCCTGCACCTTTTACATCATCAATTTTTGAAAACATTTTAGCAACATTGTTGACCTTGAACTCCTCAGAAAAATCTTCTTCCAGAGCCTGGGAACAGATAATTTCAACCCTGTACTTTTTAATTTCCATTACTGAGGAGTCGTTTATTGTAAGAAATTCATCCATAATTATTTACCCTCCCTTTCAAGTTTTTCAAGAATATCTGCTTCTTTCTTTGCTTTTTTAGCAGCTTTCTTTTCTGCTTTTTTCATGCGCCTTGTAATGAACATAAAGTAGATGGAAGGCATGATGAACAGAGTCATCAAAGAGCCGAATGTCATTCCGCCGAAAACTGTAAGACCGATAGGCTGCATTGAGCGTGAACTTTCCGTTGCAAAGAAAGCCATAGGCATAAGGGAAATGACAGTTGTCAAGGTTGACATCAAAATTGGACGGAGTCGGTTTCTTGCAGCTTCTACACAAGCTTCTTCAAGTTCAAGTCCTCGTTTTCTAAGAAGGTTCGTGTAGTCAACAAGAACAATACCGTTGTTAACGATGGTTCCGATAAGAACCAGCATACCCATGATAGAAACAACGCTCAACTGGTTTCCTGTAATTGCATAGATAGTCATAACACCAATGAATGAAAGAGGAATTGTAAGGATAACGATGAACGGATCCACAAGAGATTCAAACTGAGATGCCATGACAACAAAAACCAAGGCTGCGGCCATAAGCATGATAGCAGCAAATCCCTTTACGGCCGTGGTCATTTCTTCCATATCTCCACCGTAATTGATGATGACAGTCTCATCTCTAGGAAGATTTTCTTCAACAATTCTCTGGACATTCTTATATGCAACATCCATGGAAATACCTTCTACCATGGAACATTTAATGGTAATTGTACGGGACTGGTTCTCTCTAAGAATCGTAACAGGAGCAAGGTTCTGCTCATAATGAGCAAAGCTTGAAAGAGGAATCCTCAGACCCTGTGCATTTACTACGGAAATCTGGTCAAGGTCGTTTAGCTTCTTCCTGTCCCTTTCCGAAAGCTGTACAATTACATCAATATCCTTACCTTTATCTGTATAGCGAGTAGCAGTCTTACCGTTGATTGCAGCATTGATTTCAGAACCAACATTGTAAATTGTAAGTCCCATTTCATACATTTTTGCACGGTCAACAATAATTTCAGCCTGAGGAAGACCATCTTCCTGTTCACTTTCTACTTCGTTAACATAGTCGCCGCATTTTTCCTTCAAAAGGTTTTCAACAAAGCTTGCAGTATTTCTAAGGTTATCAAGATCATCGCACTTGATTGAAATTTCCATTTTTCCTGATGAAGCATTGTTCTGGTTAGTTCCAAACTTCAAGTCTGCACCAGGGAATTTATTGAAATATTTTCTAAGCTTTTCCTTTGCCTTTGCTTCATTGTCGTAACCTGGCAAACGTTCTGCTTCTGGATAGAGAGTATATGTAATGGATCCCTTGTTTGTTTCAGATCCAGAAGAATAAATACTTGTACCACCAACCTGAATTGAGATGAATTTAGTCCCCTTGATCTCATCCTTCGTCATTTCGTACATCTCAAAGATTGTATCTTCTGTTGCATGAACATCAGTTCCCTGTGGAAGGGTAAATTCAACGGAAACAGAGTTTGATGCAGATGAAGGCATAAAGATGAATCCTACAAACTTGATGGCAGCCATTGAAAGTATGAATACAATTACAAGAATCCAAACGCAAAGTTTTCTGTGATGAAGAACTTTACTTACTCCAACTGCATAGGAATTTTCAAGCCACTGGAAGAACCTGTTGAAGGCATTGTTAAATGCATAGGTAATTCCACTCTGCCCTTCGTTTACGATTTTGTCTATTCTAAGAACTGAAGAACACAGAACAGGAACAAGAGCTACGGCAACAATGAGGGAACTCATCAAAGAGAAGATGATTGTAAATGAAAGGTCATTGAACATCTGTCCCATCATTCCAAGCTGTTTCTTGAATAGAAGCATAGGAAGGAAGATACAAACGGATGTCAAAGTTGATGATGTAATTGATGCAACCATTTCCTTTGATCCAAGAATTGCGGCAACTGTAGGCTTTGCATCACGCTGTCTGTAGGCATAGATATTTTCAAGGATAACGATTGAGTTATCAACAAGCATACCGATACCAAGCAAAAGACCGGCCATGGAAATCATGTTGATTGTAATGTTATTGAAATACATGAAAAGCAAGGTTACCATAACTGAAATTGGAATTGCCAGACCAATGATGATTGTACTCTTGATGGAACGGAGGAAGATGAAAAGAATAAGGATGGCTAACAAAGCACCCTGAACAACGGAATTAACAACATTGTTGATAGTTTCATTGATGATATCAACAGAATTGTTTGTTTCCTGAAGGTGAATGTCAGACGGCATTTCCTTTTCAAGTTTCTTTATTGCGTCTCTTACGCGTTTACCAGTTGCAACCGAATTTTTACCGCTCTGCTTCTGAATGAGAATCATGACACAAGGTCTTGAATCAAGGTAAGCCAAAGTTGATTCACTTTTGTATCCTTCATAAACATCTGCAATGTCACGAAGGCGAACAGAAAGCAGCTGGGAAGAATGGGCAGCATCAAGCATGTCCACCTTGTATGTGATAACTGTATCCTTAAGGTCTTCTACGGTTTTGTATTTTCCGTTTGTCTTGATGGTATAGTTTGTATCGCCAGAAGTGATGCGTCCACCGGAACTTTGGATGTTCTGAGCACCGATCATCTGGGCAACGGAAGTGATTGAAAGTCCATAGGCTTCAAGACGGTCACGAGGAATATCGATGTTGATGGACTTTTCGCGTCCACCGATTACGTTGGCGGAAGCAACACCGTCAAGCTGTTCAAGACGCTTAGAAATAATGTCTTCTGCATACTGTCTAAGTTCCTCAGGAGTTCTTTCACCTTCCAATGTAAGGTACATGATTGGCATCATGGAAGGATCGATCTTGATAACAACAGGGGCATCTGCAGATTCTGGCAGGTACCCTCGTATCATGTCGATTTTATCTCGGATGTCACCTCCTGCAACATCCAGATTTACTCCATAGTCAAACTCAAGGAAGATTACACTTGAACCCATGGAAGATTTTGAAGTCATGTTCTTAAGGCCGGAAAGACCAGAAAGAGCAGATTCCATTGTTCTTGTAATGCTCTGCTCCACTTCTTCTGGACCTGCATCATCGTATGTTGTAAATACAAGAACATATGGCATTGTCATGTTCGGATACATGTCCATAGGAAGATTGAATGTACAGTAAATACCCAGTGCAATGGCCATGAAAAAGCACAGGAGCGTAGTTACCGGTTTTTTTACACAAATTTCAGAAATACTCATTAAAATAAATCCTTTACGTAGGGATAATCATCAGAACACAAGTTTCTGACAAATCCTATTTCCTTTCTTCATTGACTACAGCAAGAACAGTTACTGCATCACCCTGATTCAAAAGGGACTGTCCCTTTACAACTACTTCAACACCGGCAGTTACGCCTTCCGAAATTTCAGTATTGTTGTCAACGGAAATACCAAGTTTTACAGGCACCATGTCTACAGTAGACTTACCGCTTTCTGTCTTCTTGTCAGAAACAACAAAAAGATATGGTTTGCCTTCACGCATTACAACGGCATTTGAAGGAAGAACGATTACATCGTGCATGCTTTCTGTAATGAGTTTTACGCGGGCATACATACCTACGCGAACCTTTGGATCTTCTGGGACAATCTTAAGCTTTATTGCCATTGTTCTTGAAACGCTGTCGAGAACAGGACTAACTTCATATACGATGGCATTGAAAACATCAGATGGATATGAATCAAATGTAATTGCAGCCTTTTGGTTAAGTTGGATTCTGCTTACAAAGCGTTCAGGGATATTTACCTTAATCTGAAGGTCCTTTGTATCGCTGATCTTTGCAATGGACATGCTGGGAGCAACAGTTGCTCCAACTGTATATGGGAAAGATGTAACTGTACCGCTTACAGGAGCCTTAACAGGGCTTGCTGCGTAATTCATTCCGGGACGGCTTGCATCTACATAGGCAATAATGTCATCCTTTTTTACCTTGTCGCCAACACTTACAAGAGTGCGGGTAATCTTTCCGTTTGTATCAGGAAGAACATCAATGGCAGATACGGAAGAAACGTCACCGCCGAATTCAAGGTAATTGTCCAGGTTTCCTGACTTTGTCTTAAAGGTATTTACGGCATATACAGTTTCCTGAGCTTCATCACCTTTTTTCTTGTCTTCATCTTTATTGCCTTTGCATGACACCAAAGACAAGGTTGCAGCTACTGCTGCCGTCAAAATTAAAGTCTTCTTAAAGTTCATATTTATTCCCCTTTGTTTTCATTTACAGTTTCAACAGTTTCTGCTTCATCAGAAACCTTTTTAAATTCAACATTAAGTTCCGTTTCAAGATCGAGCAAGGCAGAAATGTAATTGAACTTCTGGTTTGCAAGACCAAGCTTGGCCTTATTAAGCTGATCTTCAGCATCGCGAAGGTCAAGCAATTCTGTAGTACCGTTTCTGTAACTGCGTGCAGTCATTTCGTAAGAACGCTGGGCAAGACCAATATTGCGTGACATTACATCAATCTGCTCTCTTGCATCAACAAGAGTGTTAACAGCCTTTCTGACATTGATCTTCTGATTTTCCAAAAGCATGTTGCGATTGACTTCAAGTTTCTGAATGGTTGCCTTTGTATCTGCAGCCTGCTGTCTGTTGGCAGAAAATGGAAGAAGATTCGTAAGGTTCCATGCAAGGGTCAGACTGAAACTTCCGTTAGAGTCTTTCCAGTCTCCACCGGATGGATATCCACCCTTGTCGGCATCAAGGAAATTTGCAAGCATAGGCGTATAAGAGTAGTTCAAGGCAAGAGATGGAACATAAGCTCCAAGATTTGCAGCTGTAAGACCCATCTTTGCAATTTCAATGTTTTTGTCCAGGTTCTGAAGGTCAAGGTTGCAGCTTGAATACAAATTCATAAGCTTGTCATAGTCTGCTTCAATGTATTCAGGATTGATAGAACCTGAAAGCTGAATTTCAGTTCCAACAGGATATCCTATGAGGAATGCAAAAGTATCAATGGAAGCCATGAACTCCTTTTCCAATTTGGAAACTGTAGGCTTCATGTTCTGGTATGCAACCTGAGCCTGCAAGAGTCTGATTTCCGGAACGGCACCGTTCTTGTAGTTTGTTTCAGCCTGAATATAGCGCTGCCTTGAATTTTCAAGGGAAGTTTTCTGAAGCCTAAGATTTTCCTGCTGTAGAAGAAGACCGTAGAAAAGCTTCTGAACGTTAACCTTTATTTCACGCTGAGACTTTTCAAAAGAAAGCTGGCCTACTTCATAATTCTTTTTTGCAATCCTGATCTGTTCGATATAGGCAAAAGAAAAATTCCAACTGGCAGAAACACCAACAATTCCAGTCCAATGCATGCTTTCAGTGATTTCAATCGGAATGCCGTCCGGGAGATTCGAACTGACGGCATCTTCACTGGCTCGTGACATTGTTGCTGTCGCCTGAACTGTAGGCAGAAGAACATTCCATCCATACTTTCCTGCCCTTTCTTTCATGGCAAGGTCAATGTCAGCGGACTTCATTGAATTTGAATTTTTAAGGGCAAATTCAACGGCCTGGTCCACTGTCAGATTTACGACATTGCTTTTTTCTTCCTCTGCAAAAATCATCGTTTCCAAAAGAGAAAAAGCAAGAACCTGAAGCACAAATTTTTTAATCATTACTTTCATTTTCTATTTCCAACTCCTTTTTCCATCATTATCAAAATATCCTTTAACATCGCCTGAACAACTTCAGGACTAATTTTTTGGTTTCTCGTATGCATGAACAAAACTACCGGTATCATCATGAACCATGAAGCAATTATCCTTTTGTCCTCAATTGGCAACCCCAAATCAGGGAACTTGTCATACAATTCTATGTTTTCAAAATACCTGCTGAAAATCTGCTGTTCATATCCTTTATCATGAATAATTTCATTGACAGAATGAATCTGAAACCACTGGCAAACGGTCAGCACTTCCGGTTTTTTCATGTAATAAAGCAGCGCAGTTTCCATGAGTACATATCCCCTTTCTGCATTTGACCCTGCATGGGAAATGTTTTTTTTAATGACCTGATACAAACTTTCAAATTCTTCCTGAATCAGGGATCCTATCATCTGGGTTTTGTTCTCATACCTGTCATATATGCTGCTTTTTGCAAGGCCAATGCCATGTGCAACTGATTCTACGGTAATTCCCTTGAATCCTTTTTCTTTAATGATATCAGAAATAGAAACAAAGACCTTGTCGACGGGCTTTACAGACTTCATGTTGTCGCAGCAAATTTCATCCAAAGTTGCCATCCGGGATACAGACAGAGTTTCAGTTTCCTGCCCAAGACCATTTTTAAAAAAACTGCTTATTTTGGATGCATAGGAAACAACATCAGAATAGGAATCAAAAACATTCTGTTTTTCAGTCACCCTGTTTCGGAGTACAGCAAAAAACATTATGTTTCCCCCAAGATAAATGGCTCTTTTGTAATTTTCCATATTAGTTACCGACCCGTCGGTAGCAAATATATGATCAAAAAAAGAAAGCCCCATTTTTTTGAATCTAAAAAGAACTTTATCAAGGGCAAAATCTACCTGGGTAGAAATTAAATAAAAAAAATATTCTTTATGAGTCAAAAGAAGAATCATTATGTCTTCTATAAAACCCAAAAAATTCTCTCCTTTTCCATGTTCAATCTTTGAAAGAACAGAATAAATGTCACAAAACACCCTTTCTACCATCACCTCGTCAAGTTCCTGCTTATTCTTGAAATGCCTGTAAATTGCAGGTTTTGTAATGCCAGCCTTTGACGCAATCATGGATAACGAAACATTTTCCATAACAGGTTTCGTATAAAATGAGAATGCTGATGAAATGATGATTTCCCTAGTGTTTTCCATTTGATTGAATAACTATTACCGACTGGTCGGTAACTTAATACAAGTTATACAATTCTAAAAAAAAAATCAAGCCTTTGAAAATAAATTTGTGTTATCAGAACGGTAAGTTTTGCCTTAATCAGCGCTTTTTTCGCCTTCGTCTTCAACAGTCTTATCAAAGAAAACGGCAACAATCTTGCCGTCAACTTCATTAAGGCTTGTAATGCTGTATTTTGAATTGTTTTCAATGAGCCAGTTATCGTAGGCAGTCCAGTCCGGGAATACCTTTGTTTCTTCGTTCATTTTCTTTTCCCCTACATGTTTTCGTAAGTCTGAACATTGTCTTCAAGATGCTCGATTTTAACGCCTGCAGTTTTGAACATTTCCATGCTGTCCTTTTCATCGTGGTAATGCTTTTCGCATACTACTCTCGTAATCCCACAGTTAATGATGAGCATGGCACAGGTACGGCATGGAGTCATGCGGCAATATACTGTTGCACCGTCAATGGGAATGCCGCGCTTGGCAGCTTGACATATGGCATTCTGCTCGGCATGAACGGTCCTTACGCAGTGCTGTGTAATGCTACCGTCATCGTGAATCATCTTCTTCATCAGGTGACCTACTTCGTCACAATGAGGAAGTCCCGCAGGTGAACCTACATATCCAGTAACGAGAATCTGATTGTCCTTGGCAATAACGCACCCACTCCTACCGCGGTCACAGGTAGCGCGCTTTGCAATGGTACGGGCCACTTCCATAAAATATTCATCCCATGTAGGGCGAACATATTTTTCATCTGCCATAATCAATTCTCCTGATTTATTTTAAGTCCACCGTTAATGCGAAGGCATGCCACCATTCTTTCAAGCCATGGATGGCGTGCCCAATGATAAGCAATAAAATTAGAAAAAATCTCCACGGAGGGAGATTATTCTCATTTTACTGCTTCAAAAATAATGTCTGCAATAAAGATTGCTGCAAGTACCCAGGTAGCAACAGGAATGTCCTTTGTCTTCTTTCCTGAAACCTTAGCAATCACATAAGCGATCATTCCGAATGCAATACCCTTTGCAATCGAATAAGCACAAGGCATAACAAGGATTGTAATGAATGCAGGGATACCTTCTGTAGGATCCTTCCAGTCAATGTCCACAACCTGCTGGAGCATAAGGAAGCCAACAAAGATAAGAGCTGGAGCTGTTGCAGCACCTGGGATAAGGGCAAAGATTGGTGTCATGAAAAGTGCAAGAAGGAAGAGGACACCTGTTGTTACAGATGTAAGGCCTGTACGGCCGCCTGCAGCAACACCAGAGCTTGATTCAACATAAGATGTAACTGTAGATGTACCGAGACATGCACCAACTACTGTACCGATAGAGTCAGACATGAGGGCTGCCTTTGCGCTTGGAATGTTGCCCTTTTCGTCAACAAGACCTGCCTGCTGTGTAACGCCCATCAATGTTCCGACTGTATCAAATAGGTCAGTAAAGAGGAATGTAAATACGATTACAACAAATTTGATTGAAAGGATTCCTGCAAAGTCAAACTTGAACAAAAGTGGAGCTGCAGGAAGGCTGAATGGTGCCCATCCCTCAGGAATTGAAGTAACGCCAAATGGAATGCCGATTACAGTTGTTGCAAGGATAGCAATGAGGATTGCCCCAGGAACCTTGAGGAGGTAAAGAACGATTGTAATGATGAGTCCAATCATTGCCACAACAGCAGTTGTATGCTCCATGTCAAAGTTTACGAAACCGATGGTTGTACCTATGCCGCCGACAACGATGCCTGCATTTGAAAGACCGATAAGGGCGATGAAAAGACCAATACCTACTGCTACAGCCTTCTTCATGCCTGCAGGAATTGCGTTGATAATCTTTTCACGGATTCCAAATACGGAAAGAACAATAAAGATGATACCTTCGATAAGAACAGCTGTAAGGGCAAGCTGCCATGAACATCCCATTCCCACACATACTGTTAATGTAAAGAATGCATTGAGACCCATTCCAGGAGCAAGTGCTACAGGAAGGTTTGCCCACAAAGCCATAACAAGAGTTGCAATGGCAGATGAAATTGCAGTTGCTGTAAATACTGCAGGGAATGTCATTCCGTTGCCAACAGCACTGAGCATTCCTGGGTTTACGGCAAGAATATATGCCATAGCAAGGAATGTTGTGATACCAGCCACAATTTCCTTAGAAACTGTGGTTCCCTTTTCCTTAAGTTTAAAGAACTTTTCCATATTTTCCTCCGTTTGAAAAAGTAAATGCATTATAGCATTTTGGACGGAAAAACTAAAGCAGCAAATGGAAATGAAACTGGCATTTGGATTGCAATTAAATGGATTTTCGGTTCAAGCCTGAAAATGACACTTTTTGAACTTATTGGTCATCCCCGTCGATTAAAAATCCGCATCCATTCGGATTCTTAATCATTCCTCCCCATTCCAGCAGTAAGTACAAAGCTTGCTGTGGTCAAGGCCCGTGCTGTTAAGCATATCGTCTAGACGATGGAACCTGAGGGTCGTAAAGTGAAGCTGTCTGCGGATTTCTTCAAGCATCTTTGCATATTCAGGAGTATCAGGATCACAGTATTTTGCAAGAACTTCGTCGCTTACATTTTCACCCTCAAACTGGCGTACGACACGGCGTGCAATAAGGTCCATTTCGCTCTTTGAACGGCTGAAGTTAAGGTACTTGCAGCCGAACATGATTGGTGGACATGCCGGACGAACATGAACTTCCTTTGCTCCACTTTCATAGAGGAAGTCTGTGGTTTCCCTAAGCTGAGTTCCGCGGACAATTGAGTCATCAATTAAAAGGATGCTCCTGTCCTTGATGAGCTGCTGAACTGGAATCAACTTCATGTGTGCAATGAGGTTTCTCTGGTTCTGGTTTGTAGGCATGAAAGAACGAGGCCAGGTTGGAGTATATTTGATGAATGGACGGCTGAAAGGAACACCGCTTTCATTTGCATAGCCAACGGCATGAGCAGTTCCAGAATCAGGGACACCAGCAACGCAATCAGGCTTAATGTTGTTTTCCCTGTCCCGTCTTGCAAGGTATGCACCGCAATTGTACCTCATCTGTTCAACGTTAACGCCTTCATAGCAGGCTGTTGGATAACCGTAGTAAATCCAGAGGAACGTACAGATCTTCATCTTGTCGCCAGGCTTTTGAACCTGCTCTACTTTTTCAGGAGTCACAAAAACAATTTCCCCTGGACCAAGTTCCTTATAGTCCTTGTAGCCAAGGTTAAGGTATGCATGGCTTTCAAAGCTTAGGCAGTAGCCGTCTTCTTTCTGTCCAAGAACAAGAGGAGTTCGGCCAAGCTTATCGCGTGCACCATAGATGCCTTCCTTTGTCATTACGAGCATTGTAATGCTGCCCTTGATTTTTTCCTGGACATTCTTGATGCCGTCAGCAATGGTATTCTTCTGATTTATAAGGGCAACGATAAGTTCAGTCTGGTTGATTTCACCGCCGGACATTTCAAGAAAGTGAGTCTTGGATGCATCAAGTATATCCTGAACAAGTTCATCTTTATTTGTAACGATGCCTACTGTAGTAATTGCAAAACTTCCAAGATGGCTGTGGACAAGCAAAGGCTGAGCTTCGTAGTCGGAAATACATCCGATGCCAAGCTTTCCGTGCATACCGTTGATATCGCTGTCAAACTTTGTTCTGAAAGGAGAATTTGAGATATTGTGGATGGAACGTTCAAAAGTTCCGTCCTCTCCAAGAACCGCAAGGCCGCCACGACGCGTACCAAGATGACTGTGATAGTCCACGCCAAAGAAAAGATCCAGAGAACAATCGCTTCTGCTTGCAACTCCAAAAATTCCGCCCATAATGCAACCCCAAATTTCACAAAATTTAAGCAAATACTACCAAGAATGAGGCTTTTTTTCAATTATTTTTGATTTTCTGGAGAACCATTTCATTAACAAAAGCCTGTAAGTAACGATTTTTTCCGAAATAAAGAACAACAATAAAATTGTCATTGTTGAAGGGTTTGGTTGAAAATAAGGTTTTATGATTTAAAATCTTATATATGAAGAAATCTAGATTCTCATCATACCAGAAAGACATATCTTCAATATTAAATAGACTCAATACGACAGTTCTTGTCATAAGCCTTTTCGTGCTGACTGCAGTCAACCTTCTTTTTATTTATGTATCTACTGTAAAAATCATGACAACAATCCTGAAGGAACAGGCAAAAACCGGTGCAAAACGAATCGAATGGGTAGTAAAATCCTATAAAAACATAGCTCAGGGCATAGGTTCCATTCCGGAACTTTCCGCCACCCATATTTCAACAAAAGCAAAGGAAGTTATTCTTGCCAACAAAGCAAAGGAATATAAGCTCATAAGATCCAAAATAGTAAAGACCGACGGGTATTCGGATATGGACGACCATTTCCGAGGAGACAGGGATTACTTCAAGGAAGCCCTTAAAGGAAATGTAAGCATAAACGACCCCATCATTTCTCGAACGGACGGTAAACTACACCTTATCATAGGAGCCCCGGTGTGGAAAAGCGGAATTTACAACGGAAGAATTGATTCCGTGCTTTTCTGTGCCATCGGAACGGAAACCATCAACAACATCCTTAGGGAATTTGAAATCTCTCCCAATTCTAACATCTATATGATCGGCAAAAACGGAACAACCATTGCCAGTCTTGATGAGCAGAAGGTTCTTTCAAAGTACAGCAACATAAAGGAATCTAAAAACAACAGGAAACTGAAGAAAATAGCTGAGTTTGAAGAAGATACCCTTGAAGGCAAAAGAAAATCCATGTACATTTTAAGAAACGGGTCACTTCACACATACAGCAGTCATCTTATTGATGGAACACCAGGATGGGCCCTCATCATTGACTCCCCTGTTTCAGACTTTCTTTCCACATTCAGGGTTGCAATGATTTTCATCGTTTCAATTTCAATTGCCATCATATTTGTTTCAAGGCAGCTCATCAGAAAACATTCAAGAATCATTTCAGAACCTGTAAAGCAAATGGCAGAGCGACTGAGGCAGGCTTCAATCGGAGACTTCAAGACTGATGTCAACATGGAAGATTCCATCGAGGAAATCAAGATTATTGCAAGTGCAACTCAAAGTCTCATCAACAGAATGGATTCTGTTCTGAACGGAATATCCTCTGACTTTGCAACTTCAAATCTTGAAAGCTTCATCAATTTCGGAGATTACATCCCAATAAACGAAAATTTTGAAAAAGTCATGAAAGTTCACCTCTGCCTTATGGATAACCAGATGAACAAAATCGTGGGATCCGTCAATGACAAGTCTGAAAAATCCTTTTCGGCCGCAATATTAATAAACAATAAATCTGTAGGAAAGTATGTCATTTCACCAGCAGAAGACTGTACGGTTTCCGATGAATGCCTTCAGGTAATTGTTAACAATCTTGCGAACCTTATCGGACACATCATAGGAAGCATCATCAGCAGAGAGATTCAATACAAAGCCCTGGAAAAGAATAACTTAATCAACAGCGAAAAGAACCAGCAGCTTTCCGAAAACCTTGCAAAGGAACTTCTTGCATGGGCAAAAGAAATCAAGGAAAACGATGCAGGCAGCGCAAACCTTAACCTGAAAAAAAACTATGAAATCCTCGAAAAAAAGGCAATCGCCTTCAACAGGACAATTCATGAAAATGCAGAATTCTCAAGATTTACAAATTTCAACTATACCCTCAATGAAAGCGACTACAATCTTTCATATCTTCTTGAAAACATTGAAATAAGAACGGGGAGAAATGCAGAGGCAAAAGACAACATTACCATAAGCGCAACGGAAAGACCTGAGGAAGTTCTTTTTGGAGACAGGGAAGCCATAGAGAAGATTGTCACAAGAATCATCCTATACCTTGAAAGCAAAAATCCAGGTTCTCACATCAACACAATCTGCTCCGTTGGTAAAGACAAATTCGGCCATAAACTTCAATTCAAATTTATTGTTGAAAACTACAGTTTTTCTGAGGAAGAACTTAAGATCCTTACTTCCATCGAAACACCGGGAAAACATTCGAATATTGATCTTCAAACCGAACACATAAAAATTGTTTCCGCCTACAATCTTCTTTGGCATCTGAACGGGTCTGCACGCACCCTTTCTGCCGACGAATCTGTCTACAAACTTCTTGTGGAAATTCCACAGCTTTAAGGACGCAGGCATAAGGATTATTAAATATGAAGGATATGGATTATAAAACACTCGTAGAATGTTTTGAAAAAATCTGCGGTAAAATCAGGATCAGCCACGACATAAAACCTGATGAATTCGGGCGTAATCTTTCTGAAGTCTGTACATACCTGAGAGTCGGTAAAATTGAAGTAAACAAAAATATTCACGGAGACAACAGGCACGGTGAAATGGGACCTGAAAATGCAATTTGCTTTGAATCCAAAAACTTCGATTCCAAAAGGTTTTATAATACAGACTCTATTTCCACAGGTTTGGTAGATGCAAAATACAGTTTCTATCAGATTAAAGGCGATGACCTGCCATTTACCGATGAAGAAAAAAACATAATGAAGATACTGAGCGTACTCATTTTCCTTTTTTCTGGAAACCTGCTTCTAACCAAGCATCTTAACCATGTAATTTTCCATGACATCAGGTTTAAGGATGTATACAACCCGGCTTTCATTCATTTTAAGCTGGGAGAATACATAAAGGACGGCAGAATTGGCGATTATGGTATCCTTCAATACAATATACAGGGCTTCAGCCTCATAAACAAAAAGCTAGGTGAAAAACCCACTACGGAAATCCTGGAAAAATACCATGAAGGCCTGACAAAAATTTTTGAAAATGATCCCGACAAAAAAGGCTTCGATATAGCCCTTGGCGGTGACAATGGATTCATTGTATTCCGAAAAGAACTGAAGGAAGAAGTTTTTGCATACCTTAACTCTGCTGAATTCAGGGTAAAAAATGAAAAAGGCGAAGAAGAATTCGTAGTATTGAAATCCAGGTTCGGCTACAACATGGAGCTTGAAGGCTTTTCCACAAGCCACCAGATCCTCGCAACTGCAGGGCAAGCCTTGAACAGTGCACGAAAAATTCCAGGAACAAGGTTTCTTGAATACGATGAAACTTTCAGAAAAAAATTCGAAATGGATCGCAAAATTGAAAACTGGTATACGGATGCCCTCATCAAGGAAGAATTTCTTGTTTACTATCAGCCAAAAGTTGATCTGCACAACTACAGTCTAAAAGGTGCAGAAGCCCTTGTACGATGGATCCATAACGAAATAATGATTTATCCGGACCAATTTATTCCTGTTCTTGAAAACAACCAGACCATAAAATATCTTGATCTTTACATGCTGAACCATGTCTGTCAGGACATCAAGAAATGGCTTTCAGAAGGAAAAGAAGTACCTCAGATTTCAGTAAACCTTTCAAGGGCAACCCTTGCAATGAGCAATCTTGTGGATGTGATTACCTCTACAATTGATAAATATGAAATTCCCCGTTCATTAATTCAGATTGAACTTACGGAATCTGCATCTGACGCAGACAACGAAGTTCTTCGTCCTCTTGTTACAGGATTGAACAGAGAAGGTCTAAGCACTGCCGTCGATGACTTTGGTACAGGATTTTCATCCCTGTCACTCATAAAGGAACTTCCATGGGATGTCATCAAAATAGACAAATCACTCCTTAAGGGTGCACATAAGGATGGAAGCCGTGACCAGCTTATGTTCAAGTCCATTATTTCCATGGCTCAAACTATGGGCCTCCACTGCATTGTTGAAGGCGTAGAAACAAAAGATGATGTAAGAATCCTGAAGGAAAGCGGCTGCTACATGGCCCAGGGATATTATTTCAGCAAACCTAAACCAAAGGCAGATTTCGAAGCTCTTCTATCCACAAAATAAAAAAAGTCCGTTACCCCATTCAACTAAAGGTAACGGACCATTCAATTCAATTCAATTAGGAAGCGATTACTTGATTTCATTTCTAAGGATTTTCCTGATGAGTTTTCCGTCAGGGCTAAGGTCCTTTTCTGTCCAGCCACCCTTTCCGTCCCTATCCTTGTTGAATCCAAGAATGCCTGAATCTTCTCCCTTATTGTTAACTGCCCAGTTTGCCCATGAAATGTTGTTCTCATCAAAGAACTTCATCCATTCAAGGGTAGACTTTTCAAATACGCCACCATCACCAGAAGCCATGGTTGTCCCCCATTCAGTACAGAAAACAGGTGCACCAAGCTTAAGGGCTTCCTTGATGTTCTTTCTATCTGTTTTACCGTGTGTACCAGCGTAGAAATGAACTGTATACATGATGTTGTCAGCCTTGATAGGATCCTTTGCAGCCAGCTGTGGCTGTGAACTCCACACCGGTGTTCCTACGATAATGATGTTGTTGGGATCATTTGCACGGATAGTCTTGATTACCTGTTCTGCATAAGGCTTGATGCTGTCCTTCCAAGTAACCTTTTCCCCGTTAGGTTCATTGCAGATTTCGTAAATGATGTTAGGATAAGAACCGTATGTCTTTGACATTTCATCAAAAAATTCCTTTGCCTGTTCAACATGAGCAAGAGGATCCTTTGTACCAAGAACATGCCAGTCGATGATTACATAAATGCCAAGTTTGATTGCAGCTTCAACAGAGTCAGTAACCCTTGTCTTAATAGCCTTTGAGCTTAAATATCCGCCTTCAGAAATGTACATGGCAGCACGCCAAAGCTGGCAGTTCCAGTCATCCCGAAGCCAACCGATTACATTTTCGTTGGCAAATTTTCCATACCACTGGAGGCCATGGGAACTCATTCCCCTAAGCTGAACCGGCTGACCATCCTTGTTGCAAAGATCAGTACCGATTACCTGAAGCTGACCGTATCGTTCAACAACAGTCTTCCCGTCCTCAACGGCTAGTTTTGTATCATTTTTATATTTGTTTGAGCATGATGCAAAAAGCAAAACGGCAGAAACAGTAAGAATTGCAGTCTTAAAAAGTTTCATATTACCTCCAATTATTTCACTAAAATTATCATATACAAGGAACCATATTGCAACTTAATATTTAAAAAAAATATCAAATTTTTTATATCTACCTACCCTAGAATTACTAACATTTAAAAAAAATCATTTATTTTTTTAAAATGTTATTGACAAAACAAATGCAATTCTGTATATTCTAATCATCGCAATGCGGTAGTCGTATAATGGCTTATTACCCCAGCCTTCCAAGCTGGAGACGAGGGTTCGATTCCCTTCTACCGCTTAAAACCTTAGTTAAAATGCTGAGGTTTTTTTTGTTTTTAAATTCCTTTAGTTTTATTGCATGATGGCGGGAATCGAACCCTGCGGGTTCTGCCTGACAGGCACAGCACCTTATCTTCATAAACCTGCTGTTCGTCCACTCAACTATTATCCCAGCAATTGCAAAAGAAATGGCTGAAATAATTATTAATTTCAAAATACAAGTTCTTTAATTTTGTCAACCGCAAGTTGTTTCAACAACTGAGGATTTACAAAACGTTCGCGCAAGCGAACACGTAAATAAATAGAGTTTTTGCAAAAAAACTCGTGTTAAAATGAATAGTGCCATCTGCACTATTCATTTTAAACGTTCTCTTATTTTCAATTATTTATTTTTTGTTATAATATAATCATAATCTTTAATTTTTAGGGGAAAAAATGCATTATTTCAAACTACAAATTGGAAGTCTTTTTGTTGTTCTTTTTATAACCATTGATTATGTTCGCCAAACAAGGTGTAAAAACAGAAATTTAAGTTGCAACAAATTATTTGATGCACTTCTGATTGTAAGTTCATGGTTCATTTTCTTTGATGGACTCACCGCATGGACTGTAAATCATCTTGATACTGTTCCACTATGGTTAAACAATACTTTCCACTGTCTGTTTTTCCTCGCCGTAGATGTAACTATGTTCCTCACTTTTATTTATCTCTGTGATGCAACCTTTGGATTTCCCAAATCAACAATAAAAAAGATTCTTTTATGCTCTCCATTTGTCATAAATGTCCTTGCAATTTTTATCTTTATAAAAGATTTGAATTATGTAATTGGCAAAACAACGAATTATTCCATGGGACTTTCTGTAATTGCATGTTATCTTAACGCCTGGGTTTATTTACTTTTCCTCTTTTTTGTCGTTACTTTATATCGAAAAAAAATTGAGAAAAACAGATATGCTGGAGTGATTATTTCTATAGCAGTTTCACTTACAGTAATGATCTTGCAGTCTATATTCCCGGAAATTCTTATTACCTCAATAGTGCCAGCTGCTTTTAATCTGGGATTTTACTTACTTATGGAAGATCCGTCATATCGCCGCCTTGAAAAACACAATTACGAAATGATTTCCGGCTTTTCTACCCTTGTTGAAAATAAAGATGATAGCACAGGCGGACACATTCTCCGTACAAAACAATATGTTGAAATTATTCTAAATCAGCTTCAGAACGAAAAAAAATACCGGAACATTATAAGCCGGGATTTTGTAAAAAACATGCTGAATGCCGCACCAATGCACGATATTGGAAAAATTTCTACTCCAGACGTTATTCTGCAAAAACCAGGAAAACTCACCCCTGAAGAATATGAAATTATGAAGCAGCATGCTCCAAGAGGCGGAGAAATTATTATGGAAACTTTCTCTCGTCTTGATAATCCTGAGTTCCTTAAAACTGCATATTATGTTGCCCGTTACCACCACGAAAAATGGAACGGCAAAGGTTATCCAGAAGGTCTTGATGGCGAAATAATTCCTTTATGTGCACGAATCATGTCAATTGCAGATGTTTTTGATGCAGTTTCTGCAAAACGCTGCTACCGGGATGCAAT